>JAEIGA010007366.1_pt1 | contig 16734 bp, 13 predicted proteins | sample 9270691 | NCBI WGS metagenome assembly JAEIGA01 (sample SAMN17057246, study PRJNA624740) | gut metagenome | biome: biome; isolation source: fecal sample | host: Bos grunniens | place: China: Xizang | collected 2019
AGCCCCAAGCGTTCGCGTGAGTGACAACGAACGTTCGCGTGAGCCGTAGGCGCCAGCCACGGCGTAGCAAGCGAGCGCAGCGAGACGCGAAGACGGGAACTGAAATGTGTATTACCGCGGGCGCATGCCCGCCTAACTTGAGCCCGTAAAGGGGCGACGGCTCTTAGGCAGGCGCTGCGGCTCGCAAACTGTTCTTCAAAATCCGATTTATCGAGCAGTTTGAATTAATCAAAACCTATAAATCACGTTTTTTTACTCGTTTTCGCTTTTTTTCGGGCAAAAAAATCCCAAAATAATCCAAAATACACCCTTCGGAAATAGAAAAAGCTAACTTTTTTAGAGAAATTCTAAGAAAAGTCTTGCATTGTGATAGGAAAAGTGGTAATTTATCCCCGGCAAGCGGGGGCAAGGTGCTACCGCAAGTAAAAAAACAATAGAAAGACACACAACAATGTTAGTAGGTAAGAAAGCACCGGAGTTCACTGCAAACGCAGTGGTAAATGGAGTCATCGAGAGCAACTTCAGCCTTGAGCAGTACAAGGGAAGCAAGTACGTGATTCTGTTCTTCTACCCCAAGGATTTCACATTCGTATGTCCCACGGAGCTCATTGGCTTCCAGAATGCGCTGCCTGAGTTTGAGGCTCGCGATACGGCGGTAGTCGGCTGCTCCACGGACAGCGAGTTCTGCCACTGGGCATGGGCGAACACCCCGCGCACGCAGGGCGGTATTCAGGGGGTAACATACCCGCTGGTGGCAGATATCAACAAGGAGATTGCAGCTCAGTACGAGGTGCTGGCAGAGGAGGGCGACCGCGTCGCATATCGTGGCCTGTTCCTCATCGACAAGGAGGGCGTCGTGCGCCACATGCTGGTGAACGATATGCCGCTCGGCCGCAGCATCGATGAGGCCATCCGCATCGTGGATGCCCTGCAGCACTTCGAGCAGTACGGTGAGGTGTGCCCGCTCGGCTGGCACAAGGGCGAGAAAGCCATGCAGGCCTCTCACGAGGGTGTAGCAAGCTATCTCTCTGAGTAAGCCTTACCGGGCGCAGAGCTCGCGATCAGCAGAAAATCGTTCATAAGACAAGAGGAAGGACGGTCTCGGGAGTAATCTCGGGGCCGTTTTCCTTCGTTTTTCGGTTAATTAACCGGGCTGTTAAAATCGAGGAAGACCAGCGCGTTTACTGTTGTTTGTTGCGCAGGTATTCCATGCGCTCGGTGATGCGGAGCTCCATGCCGTTGGTGGTGGGGTGGTAGTAGACGCGCCCCTCAGGCAGGTAGGCTTGGGGGACGAAGTGGTCGTCGCCGAAGTCGTGGGCGTATTTGTAGGTAGTGGCCTCCTCCGACACGCCGCGTAGGCGTGCGAGTTTTTTGCGGGTGGGGGTGGCGAGGTGGTCCGGCACGGCGAGCGTTTTGCCCTCTTGCACGTCTTTGAGGGCGGCGTTGATGCCCATGTAGGCGGAGTTGCTCTTGGGGGCGGTGGCAATGTACACGGTGGCGTGTGCCAGGGGGATGCGGGCCTCCGGCATGCCGAGCATTTCCGCAGCCTGAGCGGCGGCAAGTGCCACGCGCAGGGCGTTGGAGTCCGCGAGCCCCACGTCCTCGCTGGCGCAGATGACGAGGCGGCGGGCAATGAAGCGGATGTCCTCACCGGCGTTGAGCATGTAGGCCAGCCAGTAGAGGGCGGCATCCGGGTCGCTGCCGCGCATGGATTTGATGAAGGCGGAGATGGTGTCGTAGTGACCATCCCCCATGCGGTCGTAGCGCACGGCTTTTTTCTGGATGGATTCTTCCGCCACCTCGAGCGTGACGCGCACGGTGCCGTCCTCCCCGCGCGGGGTGGAGAGCGCTGCTACCTCGAGCGCGGTGAGAGCTTTGCGCACGTCACCATCCGCCTTGAGCGCGAGGTGGGCAAGGGCATCGTCCTCCACCTGCAGGGGCATGAAGCCGAGCCCGCGCTTGGGCTCCGCAATGGCACGGCGGAGCAGGGCTATGATATCCGCATCCGCCACGGGCTCCAGCGGGAAAATCTGGGAGCGTGAGAGCATGGCGGAGTTGATGGCGAAGAACGGGTTTTCCGTGGTGGCGCCGATGAATCGCACCGTACCGCGCTCCAAATGGGGCAGCAGGACGTCTTGCTGGGCTTTGTTGAAGCGGTGCAGCTCATCCACAAAGAGGATGGTTTTTTGTCCGTGGAGGGTTTGGCGGGCTTTGGCCTCCGCGATTTTCTCGCGGATGTCGCTTACGTTGGATTCCACGCCGTTGAGCATGACGAAGTAGGCGCTGGTTTGGCGCGCAATGACGGAGGCAAGCGTGGTTTTGCCCACACCGGGCGGGCCGTAGAAGATGAGGGAGGAGAAGCGATCCGTCTCGATGGCGCGGCGCAGCAATTTACCCTCCGCCAGCAGGTGTTGCTGGCCGGCTACCTCCTCCAGGGTTTCGGGGCGCATGCGAGCCGCCAAGGGCATGCTTGATGGCGTGGCCTCTTCCTGTTGCTCTTCCGCTTTTCCGTATGGGGTAAATAAATCCATATGCTGCAAGGGGAGTCTACCATAGAGCGAGCGTTTTGGCAAGTCCGGAAAAAGAGCTTGACTGTGGGCGTGCGACTGTGCCAGAATGAGGCTAAGGATATGAATAGAATTACGAGTATTGACGCTTTGCGTGGGTTTGATATGCTGATGCTGTGTGGCGGGGCTGCAACTTTGCATTTGCTGCTGTTGTGGCTGGGGGATGGTGAGTTGAATGCCACCGTGGCGGAGCAGTTCCGCCATGCGGAATGGGGTGGGGCGTTCACGTGTTGGGATTTGGTGATGCCACTTTTCATTTTCATTACGGGGGCAAGCATGCCCTTTGCCTTTGCCAAGTACCGTGAAAAAGGCGGGGAGCGCTGGCGTTTGGGCACTACTTGGCGCGTGGTGCGCCGCGTGGCCTTGCTTTTTGTGCTGGGTATGCTGGTGCAGGGGCATTTGGCCGGGGCTGTGGCTGAGCACATGAGCTTGTTTTGCAACACCCTGCAGGCTATCGCGGAGGGGTATTTGATAGCGGCGGTGGTGTTGATGTTCTGCAAGCTGCGCGGGCAAATCATCAGCTGCGTGTTCCTCATGGCGGTGTACTGGGCGCTGCTGCGTTTTGTGCCCTTCGGGGATTACCCTGCCGGCACCATGGAGCGCGACCACAACCTGGCGCTTTACCTCGACCAATGGCTGCTCGGCAGCTGGCAGGACGGCACGCCCTACAGCTGGGTGCTTACGGCGTTCTCCTTCGGGGCTCTGACTCTGATGGGCAGCGTATGCGGCACGCTCATCCGTGCCCGCCAAGGCATGCGCACGGTGGGTGTTTTGGTGGCAGTAGGGGCTGCCTGTTTGGGGGGCGCCCTGTTGCTGGAGTTTGATACGCCCATTGTGAAGCACATTTACACGACCACAGCCGTGCTGTGGAGCGGTGGGTGGTGTGTGTTGTTGCTGGCGCTGTTTCACCTGTTGTTTGATTGCTGCGGCAAGGGGGTGAGGGTGCTGGCATTCCCGCTGCAGGTGATTGGTTGCAATGCTTTGCTGGCGTATTTGCTGACGGAAATACACGGCCCGCACGGGCACAGCATATGGTGGGGCGTAGCGCACCCGCTGGTGTACGGCTTGTCCTCGCAGGCGGAGGGGGCGGAAGCACTGGTGCATGCTGCGCTGAGCTTGCTGCTGCTGTGGCTGGTGCTCCTCTTCCTCTACCGCCACAAGGCATACCTGCGCGTGTGATTTTCCCCCTCCTAACACGGAAAAAAGGGGGACAGGGAGGATTAAGGCTTGCCATGGGGGGCGCTTTGCGTTAGAGTGTCCCCTGCTATGGCGATTTCGCTCAAGACATTGCTTTGTGTGGGCTCCGGTTGTTTCATCGGCGGCTCGTTGCGCTATGTGACTGGTGTGCTCATTTGTGCCAAGTTGGGTGCCGGCCCCACGCAGATGCCGTGGCACACGCTGCTCATCAACTTCGGTGGGTGTTTGCTCATGGGGGTATTTTGCGGGCTGTTTAACCACGGCTTTGTGAAATCCCCCAGCCTGCGCGCGGGCTTGACGGCGGGGCTGTGTGGCGGTTACTCCACCTTGGCAGCCTTTGCGTGGGAGAACTCGGAGATGATGCGAGCCGGAGCACTGCTGCTGTCTGCCGGTTACATGCTGGCGACCGTGGTGGGTGGTATTTTGTTCTTTGTGCTCGGCTACCTGTTGGCGCAGAGCATGACTCGAGCTTAACCGGAAGGGGCTATGCGCATTCATGTGCTGATGGAGAATAGCTGCTGCCGCGATGATTTGGCAGCGGAGCACGGGCTGAGCCTGCTTATTGAAACGGCGGGTACGACTGTTTTGTTTGATACCGGTGCTTCCCCCGCCTTTGCGGACAATGCCGCCCGAATGGGGGTGGACCTGCGCGCGGTAGATGTGGCGGTGCTCTCACACGGGCACTACGACCACGGCGGCGGCATCCCGAGATTTTTGGAGCTCAATGCGCATGCCCCCGTGTGGGTGAGTGAGCGGGCGTTTGAGCCGCATTACAACGCCCACGGTAAGGACATAGGCCTTCACGCACCGCCTGCCACGCACGCACGCCTGCGCCGCCCCGGGGCTGAGCCGGTGCAACTGGCGCCGCATGTTACCCTGTGGCCTGCTGTGGACATGCCTTGCCCGCATGCACCGGAGGGGCGCGGCATGCATACGCTGGTGAACGGTGAGCGCCGTGAGGATGAATTTTTGCATGAGCAATACCTGCTGGTGGAAGAGGCAGGCAGGCGCTTGCTATTCAGCGGTTGCTCCCACCGTGGGGTGCTCAATATACGCGAGTATTTTCAGCCGGATGTGCTGGTGGGTGGTTTTCACCTCATGAACCGCAGCCCGGAGACGGATGCCGCCGTGCTGCAGGACTATGCCCGCTCGCTGGCGCTGGGAACAACCCAATACTACACCGGGCATTGCACGGGTGACCCCGCCTTCCGCTACCTGCAAGCACACCTAGGCGTGCGATTGCAAGCGCTTGCAACCGGCATGCAGTTCACGATTTGATGTCAGGACCGCGTTTTTACGGAACGAGGAAGAACTTGCCGTAGTTCGAATCCTCTGTCGGCAGGTGGAGGAGTGTGGACTCCTTGAGCGCATCGATACCCAAGAGGCGGGATTCATTGCCCTTGTTCAAGAGGGGTTGCACGCCCTTGAGGGTGACGCCGGGGGCTACCTCGAGCTCGCCGGGCTTGCCTTCCTCCACCGTCACGTTCTTGGTGGTGTCCACATTGCCCAAACGGGCGGCGATTTCACCGGCTGAGCCCTCGCTCCAGGCATCCGCCGGCACGCGGGTGATGACGCTGCCGGTGTCCAGCAGCAGTTTGATAACCTTGCCCCCGTTTTTTGCTTCCACCATCATGCGCCCACCTCGCTCCATGGTGCCGTACAGGGGTGCCATGGCGGTGTTCTCCGGGATGCCCCAGTAGAACTCGCCTTTGCGAAAATCGAAGGTGAAGGGCAGGGAGCCGAGCACATCCATGCCGATGATGCCATCAATTTTCTCGCTCATCATGCTGTGTACGGCGGAGAGGTCCATGACGGCGAACATGTGGCGTGGGGAAAGCCCCGGACCTGCCTGCAGAGTGGTGACCAACATGCGCGGACGCTGCGAGGAATTGCTGCTGAATTGGATGTGGTCCGTATTGAGCCACATGACGTTTTGCAGCTTGGCTGCACTGTCTTTGTGCAAAATGGTGTGGGTAGCACCGGTGTCGAGCATCATTCGCATGGGAACCTCATTCACCATGGCGGTGATGAGGATTAAGCCACTGTGCGCATCGCGCTCCATGACCATGAGTTGCTCTTCCGTGGGGGCTTGCTGTGCGGTGGGGGCTGCTGTATCAGCCATGGCTGCGGGGGCTATGCCGCCCAGCAGCCCCAAGATGATGCCGAGGTGCGTCTTCATGCCGCTTATTCTAACGGGCAGGCTTGCACATGTCAACGCGTTTTGTTCTCTGTAGGGAAAAACAAGATTGACTTAGTTGGGACTAATCATTAGGATAACGGAAGATAATTCTCCTCTGAGCCATGAACGATAACACGATGATACAGGCGGTGTTCAGCCCCACGGGTGGCACGCAACGCGTAGCGGATGCCATTTGCACGGGCATGAGTGTAACGAAGCTGGATTTGTGCGTCCCGGTAGCGGAGCAAGGCGTGGCCGCCCCCTTGGTGGCGGTGTTGCCGGTGTACGGTGGGCGTTTGCCCGTGGTGGCGGTGGAGAGATTGCGCGCGCTGAAGGGGCGTGGGCAGGGCGCTGTGGCAGTGGTGGTGTATGGCAACCGCGCTTATGAGGATGCCCTGTTGGAGCTGCAGGATGAGCTGACGGCTGCCGGATTTACCGTGATTGCAGCAGCTGCCTTCATTGCAGAGCACTCCATTGTGCGCAGTATTGCCACCGCCCGCCCGAATGCGGAGGATTGCGCCAAGGCTGCGGAGTTCGGCCGTGCGGTAGCTGCCAAGCTGGTGGCTCAGGACATGAGCCCCGTGACGGTGCCCGGCAACAAGCCCTATAAAGATTTGCCCCAAATGCCCGTGGTGCCGCTTACCACTGAGGCCTGCGGCGGCTGCGGTCGCTGTGCTCGCTTGTGCCCCGTGGGCGCCATCCCGGCAGATGCCCCGCAGACGACGGATGCCTCCAAGTGCATTCTGTGCATGCGCTGTGTAGCGGTGTGCCCGCGCAGGGCTCGTTTGCTGCCTCCTCCCGTGTTGGAGATGATGACGCAGCGCCTGAGCGCCATTGCCTCTGAGCCGAAGCAGCCCGAGCTCTTCATTTGAGCCACTCCTGATAGCTTTTTTGCCCCCCGCCCTTGCGCAAGGAAGCGCGAAGGCGGGGGATTGCTTTATTTTTGTAACAATTTTGTGAGGAAATCGATTTTCTTGCTTGACTGTAGCGCCGTAACTGATAAACTGATGTCAATCCGTCTATATCCCCCGGAGAGTATTCGCATGGAACAATCACCCGAAGAGCAATGGAACGGTTTGCAGAAGACCGTTGAGGAGATACGCCGTGAGACTGCCCGAGTCATCGTCGGTCAGGAGGCTGTTGTCGAGCAAATGTTGGCAGCCCTGCTGTGCAAGGGGCATTGCTTGTTAGTGGGTGTGCCCGGGCTTGCCAAAACCCTGCTGGTATCTACCCTCGGTAAGGTGTTGGGCTTGAACTTCCACCGTATACAGTTCACCCCGGATTTGATGCCCACCGACATTGTGGGTAGTGAGATTTTGCAGGGCAGTGCGGAGGGCGCTCGTCACTTCGAGTTCGTGCCGGGCCCGGTGTTCACCAACTTGCTGCTGGCGGATGAAATCAACCGTACCCCGCCCAAGACCCAAGCTGCCTTGCTGGAAGCCATGCAGGAAAAGCAGGTGACTGTGGCGGGCACCACTCGCTCGCTGGAGGAGCCATTCATCGTGTATGCCACGCAGAACCCCGTGGAGCATGAGGGTACTTACCCCTTGCCCGAGGCTCAGTTGGACCGTTTCTTCTTCCAAATCAACATTGATTACCCCTCCGCCGCGGAGGAGGAAGAGGTGCTGCGCCGTACCTGTGGTCCCGTGCCACCCACCGCTGAGGCTCGCTTGGATGCCGCCCGCGTGAAGGAACTGCAGCTCGCCGTCACGGAAGTGCCCGTGCCGGATGATGTGTACAAGCTTATCGTGAAACTGGTGCAGAGCACCCGCCCCGAGAACCCGGATGCCCCGGAAATGGTGAAGAAGTACGTAGCCTGCGGTGCGGGCCCCCGCGCCGGGCAGTGCTTGCTGGCGGCATCTCGCGCCATGGCTTTGCTGCGTGGGCGCACCAGCGTGAGCCCCGCAGAGGTGAAAGCCGTGCTGCACCCTGTGCTGCGCCACCGCCTGATGCCCAATTACACGGCTACCGGTGAGGGCGTGAGCATGGAGAAGGTCATTGACAGCTTAATGTAAGCCTGTTGGCGTAATCGTTTTTTGAGGGTATGGCTGATACTCCGTCCATTCTCAGACCCGAAGACATGACGCGGCTGGCGAATTATCGCTTTGCCGTGCAGATGATGGCGGAGGGGTGGCTGAGTGGCAGACACCGCGCCCGCGGACGTGGCAGCAGCACGGACTTCCTCGAGTACCGTGCCTATGCGCCGGGGGATGATCCGCGCTTGATAGATTGGCGCGTGTTTGCCCGCACGGACAGAATGCAGCTCAAGACCTTCGAGAACGAAACGCACTTGGAGTGTCACCTCTTTGTGGATAGCTCTGCCTCCATGGGATATAAAGAGGTGGGGCAGATGACCAAGCTGCGCTATGCCTCACACTTTGCCGCCTGTGTCGCTTGGCTGGTGGTGCGGGGCAATGACCGCGTGTCGCTCCAGCTCTTCGATGAAAAATTGCGCGAGTACATGCCCCTGGGCTCCACGACGGCGCACTTGAACCGCTGCCTGCACCTGCTGGAGAACAACGAGCCCGGCGGTAAAACGGACTTGCCGGAAGCCTTGGCTGCCTCCCGCCATTTGCTGAAACGCCCCGGCACGCTGGTGGTGGTGTCCGATTTCCTGTGCGATACCACGGCGCTGCGGGCTGCGCTCAACATTTATCTGCACCGTGGCTTCAAGGTAGTGCTGGTGCAGGTGTTGGATGCGGCAGAGCTGCAACTGCAAGGCGTGGGGGTGTCCCGCTACCGTGATATGGAGACGGGGGAGGAAGTGATTTGCAACCCGGAGGATTTGCGCGAGGCGTATGCGGAAAGCATGCGCGCGCAGCAGCAAGCCTTGCGGGCGTTGGCGGCATCTGCCGGTATGTTGTACCTCACCGCGAAGACGGATGAGTCATTTTATCCCTTATTTGACGCGCTTTCCCGATGATGCTGCATGTAGAAAATCCCGTTTGGTGGCTGATGGGCGCCGCATTGGTGCCGCTGCTGGTGCATTTGGTGGCAAAAGCACGTCCCCAGCGCCGTAAAATAAGCTCTATTGCGCTTTTGCAAGAGCTGCTCAAGCTGCAAACCAAACGCGCCAAGCCCAAAGACTGGCTGTTGCTGCTGCTGCGCACGCTGGTGTGCGCCTGTGTGGCATTTGCCTTCCTGCTGCCCTACTGGGGGAGTGACCAAGTGGGGGATGGCAAGCACACCCTCATGATGGTGGTGGATGATACTGCCTCCATGGGCGCTGCGGATGGCCAGCAAGTGCGCATGAACCGCGCCGTGCAGGTGGCTCGTGCTGCGCTGCAGGAGCTTGCCCCCTCCGACCGCGCGAACATGATTACCCTTTCAGGCTACCCCGCGTTCCTGTTTGATAAACCGGAGAGTGGTAAGCCACTCATGCTGCGCGAATTGGCAAAAATGCAAAGCAAGCCTGCCGCCTCCGCCGGGGTGTATGACGCGCTGCTGGCTGCCGCCCGCCAAATTGCCGATTTGCCGGAGGATAAAAGCGGGGAATTGCTCATTATCTCGGACTTCCAAGCGCACACCATGCAGGAGCCCGTGGAAAAGCTGCTGCGTGAGTACCCGAACATGAATATCCGCTGCGTGACAGTCGCTCAGGCGGAAGCTGTGGAGAATACCACGGTGGAATCCCTCACGCTCTCCCCCGCCAAGCCTTTGCCGGGGCAGGAGGTTACGGCAACGGTCAAGTTGCGCCACCGCAATGGCTCCACCGGGGCGCCAAGCGGGCATGTGGTGCTCAATGTGACGCTTGCCGCCGGTGATTTGCGCTTGTCGCAGCCCTGCGAGCTGCCCCGCGATGGGCAGGCGGAGGTGCAGTTTGCCCTTACCGCTCCGCAATCGGGCAAGGAGTGGCTGTTGGAGGCTCGGACGGAGGCGGATGCCTTCCCGGAGGATAACACCCGCTATTTGGTGGCCCCCGTAGCAGCCAAGCTGGAGTGTCTGGCGATAGCGCCGGACCGCGCGCAGCTGGGTTTCATGCTCCGCGCCTTGGAGAATATACCTTTCCTGAGCACACTGCAGCTGCCCGCTCTGCCTGAAAATGCAGCGGATTACGTGGTGTGGCTCGCCCCCATGCAGGATGATGTGCCCGCCATTCGGGAGCGTTTGGCTGCCGGTGCTTGTGTGTTGGTGGTGCCGGATTCCGTGAAAGATCAGGCTTGCGCCCCTCTGCTGATGGATGCGGAGGCAACATACACCGCTGAGCGCTTGACGGACGGCAGCAGCTGGAAAACGGAGATTGCCGCCCCGCAAGATGCCGTGTTTGGCTTGTTTGACGCTGCCTCGCTGCGCAGCTTGGCGGATGCCGGTATTTACGCCCGCTTGGGCGGGGAGTTCGGCAAGGGGCTTCCGGTGGGCTGCACCGTATTGGCTCGCTATACGGATGGGGTGCCGGCCGTGGTACGCCGCCCGGTGGGCAGAGGCTCATTGATTGTCTGGAACATGCCGGTGACGGAGCGCGACAGCCGCTGGGGCTACTCACCGATGTGCCTGCCGGTGCTGGCGGAAATGCTGCTGAAGTCTCGCACGGATGCCGCGGCGGAGGACGCCGTGGTGGCCGGGCGTGATTGCCTGCTGCTCAATGTCCCTGCCGGTGTGGATGCGGCTTCCCTGCGCTTAGTGAATGCTGCCGGTGAGGAGCAGGTGACCCTGCTGCAGAACAGTGGCAGCGGTCAGGTGCTGCGTGCTGAGGCTGCCGCGACTCCCGGGGTCTTTTATTGGATGCAGGGGGAGGCAGTGTATGCCTCCGCTGCCGTTAACTTCCCGATTGAGGAGTCCGCTCTGCGCTCCTATACCCCCGCCTCAGCCACGGGACGTGTGCAGACGGCTGCCCAAGCCTTGGATACTGCCGGTAGCGCGGCGCGTGTGGAGCTGTGGCCTTGGCTGTTAGGGCTTGCATGCCTTTTCTTTGTAGTGGAATTGCTCATTTGCCGTGAGCGTAAGAATGAGCGCAGACAAATTGAATCATGATTTTGCAACCCATCATCCCTTTGCCCTTGTTGGTGCCTTTGCTGCTGGCTTTGCCGGTGCTGATAGGGTGGCTTTGTGTTATGGCCGGGCGCAGGCTCAGCCGTAAGTGGCAGTGTTGCTGTGTGGTGCTGTCGGTACTGGCGACGCTGTGCGGAGCTCTGCTGTTGCTCAATCCCGGTTATGTAGAGCAGCGTCCCTCCGCCCATGCGCCTGTGTGGTTGGTGGGGGTGGATACCTCTGCCTCTATGGCGGCACCCGTGGAGGATGATGCGCATAGCCCCACCCGCGCCCAATGCGCCGCTGAGGCGGTGGCGCGTTTGGCTGCCGTGCCGGGGCGTGATGTGTCGTGGCTCGCATTGGCGGAGACTGCCCGCGTGTGTGAGTCGGCAGAGGCTTTGGCTGCGGAACCCGCCCAGGGCTCGGCCTCGCATGTCATGGCCTCATTTGCGGCGCAGGCGGAGGCTGTGCGCCGCCGTGGGCGCACCTTGGCGGGCATGGTGTTGATAACGGATGGCCGGGAGACGAACCCGAAGGCGTGGCAGCCCCTGGTATCCCGCGCCGGTGCAGCGGGGTGTCCCGTGCATGTGTTGCCCCTGGGTAGTACGTGGCAAGCGCCGGATTTGGCGGTGACGACCATGCACCCCTTTGTGCATGCCTACCCCGGGGTGGAGACGCGCCTGACGGCAAGTGTGATGAACACCCGCATGGGTGAGCGCCAGCTGCGCGTGGAGCTGCTGGATGCCGGTGGCAATATCCTCAGCCAACAAGCCGTAGAGCTGCGTGCCGGGGAGAGTAAGGATGTGTCATTCCCTCTGCAAGGGGCTGAGGGTGAATATACAGTGCGCGTGGTGCCCCAGCCGGGAGAAGCCCGTGAGGATAACAACTCCACCCGCATCACCGTGCGCGCGGTGAATGCCCGCATCCGCGTGTTTATGGCGGAGGGCTCGCCCTATTGGGACAGCAAGTTCCTGGCGCAGTACCTGCGCGAGCAAGAGGCTTTTGAGGTGCGCTCCGTACACCGCCTCAGCGAGAAACGCTTCTACCACATCAACTCCGGGGATGACGACAGCGCCCCTTCCGAAACGGCGGAGATGCCCACCACCTTGGAGGGCTTCGCGGGGTATGATGTGATTGTGCTCGGCAAGGGCATGGAGCACTTCTTCACGCCGGATTCGCTGGCATCCCTGCAACAATACGTGCGCGAGCAGGGCGGTATTTTGGTGCACGCCCGTGGGCGTTGCTATTCCGGCCGAGCGGAGGGCTTCGCGGAGTTAGAGCCCTTTATCTGGAGCTCGGACGCCGCTACGGAGCACCGCCTGCAGCCCTCCCGCGTGGGTGCGGAACAGGGGCTGTTCGGCTTGCTGCTGCCTGCTCCGGATGCCGCGGTGTGGAAGACACTGCCCACGCTGGATGATGTGTGCCCGGTGGCGGAAATCCGCCCGCAGACTCAGGTGCTGGCTCATGCAGAGGGTGCGGAGACACTGCCGGTACTCGGCATCATGCGCTATGGATTGGGCGCTGTGGCTTCCATTAACGGTGAGGGTCTTTGGAAATGGGATTTTTACCCCGATGCCAAGGAACACGGCAACATGTACCGCGAGTTCTGGCGCCGCTTTATCCCCTGGGTACAAACGGCTGCGGAGTTCATGCCCGGCTTTGACCTCTCCCTGCATGCGGAGCGCTCCTCCGTGCAGGAGGGTGAGCCTGCTGCCTGTCGCTTGTGCTGGCGCGGTGTCGGCCGCCCGGAGAATCCGGTGGTGCAGGTCGTCTCGCTGAAAGATGGCTCCGTTGTGGGTGAGCACCGAGCCATTCTGCGCAGTGGTGGTGCCTTGCCCCGCTGGGAATGCGCCCTCGGGCAGCTGCCTGCCGGGGAATACCTGTTGCGCGGTGTGGTGCAGGGGAGCTCCACCTTGGTTCCGGAGTGCCGCCTGAGCGTGCGCCCGCTGCCCAAGGAGGCGGATAACTTGAACGCTGATACTGAGCTGCCCGTGCGCGTGGCGGAGGCTACCGGTGGTTTGGTGCTGGGGCGTGAGATTACGGAGGCTCAGCTGGCGCAGATTTTCGCCATGCCTGCCGGCGTCAGCGCCACGGAAGATGTATACTGCCCGCTGTGGACAAGATGGCAGGTGCTCGCCTTTATGGTGTTGTGCCTGGGTATGATGTGGTTTATTCGCAGGAGAAAGGGATTGCCGTGAGTCGTTTGAAATTCGTATTGCTGCGGGCTCGTGCCGTGTGCTTCATCGCAGAGTTCGCCAAGGTGATGTTGGTAGTGGCTGCACTGCTGCCCCTCATCATGCTGCCGATGTTGCTGCTGGATTGGGGCTTGGTGCTGGCGGAGCAAACACGCGCCGTTTTGCGCATGGTGCTGCCGGTGTTTGTGGGCTGCGGGCTTTTGTATGCGCTGGTGGCTGCTTGCCGTGTGGCGTGCCGTCTTCCCCGTGAGCTCGATGCGCTTAACCGCGATTCTCGCGCCACCATTGCTTCCGCTTTGGGCTTGCACGCCTCGTCCGCCGGCTCACTGGGCGCTTGGCTGGCGTCGGAATCCCAAAAAGACGCTGTGGAGGCTGTGGAAATTGCCAACAGACGCCATCCTGCCTTGCGCCGCTGGGGAAAAGGCTTCCTGTGTGCCTTGCTGGCTGTATTTTGTGTGATGGGTGCTCAGCAAGCCATGCCTCAGGCATTCACTACCTTGGGTTTGCGTTTGTTGACTCCGCATGCGGATATCCCGCCGTATTCTCCGCTGGTGTTCGAGCTCACGCCGCAATCGCCCGAGGTGCACTACGGGGAAGATTTGCCGGTTTCCTGCAAAATAAGCGGTGCGGACTTGCAGGGAGAGGTTGTACTGTTGCTGCGTGCGGAGGGCGTGCCGGAGCAGGCTTTGCCTGTGTTTTTTGACAAGGATGGACAGTATTCTCGCGTGCTGGAAAAGGTGACAGCGCCTTGCTCCATTGCTTTTGCTACGGCGGATGGCCGCGCCCGCAGCGCCTATGTGCCGGTAAAGGTGAACTACAGTCCACGTATTTTGTCCGGTACAGCGGTGATTACTCCCTTACCGTACACGGGGGAAGCCCCGCAAAAAGTCACGCTGGGTGGCAGCGAAATTCGTGTGCCGGATGGCGGTAGTGTCACCTTCTCCCTTCATTGCAGCTTGCCCCTTGCGCGCGGTGAGGCTCTTTTCACTCCCTCCGGCGCTAAGGAGCCCGTAAAATTGGAGGGTGTGGCAAGCGGTAAAGATTTTGAGCTCACCATGGAGGTGCGACAGCCCGGCACGCTCATGCTGCAGGTGTATGATGCTGATGGGCGCCCTGCGGACACTCCGGTGCGCACTCGCCTGGCAGTGCTGCCGGATACCCCGCCGCAGGTTGCCATCACCGTGCCGGAGAATGGGGCTTACGTGGTGGAGGGTTTCCCGCTGAAGGTGCAGGTGGAAGCCTCCGATGATTTCGGTATCAGCCGTATGATGCTTTTTAAGGCACTCGCCCCTTACAGACAACACGGTGTGGCGGAGGATATGCAGAAACTCCCGCGCTCCGTGCGCGTGAATCGCACGTTCGATACCATGGCGCTCGGCTTCCGCGCGGGTGATACCATTGAGCTGCGCGCGGAGGTGGGGGATGATAACCCCTTCCGCTTCAATATCGTTTCTACACCCACCACCAAGGTGCAGGTGATTTCCGGCGCGGAGTACGCGGAGATTATGCGCATGCAAATCAGCTACAAGGCATTCATGGCTCGCTATGAAGCATTGCAACAGGCTATTGCGGATGCAGACCGCGCCTTGGAGGCAGCAGAGAATGCTGAGACGCCTGAGCAGCGCGAGGCTGCCCGTGCAGCTGCTATGGCTGCATTGGCTCGGGCTCAAGAATTGGCTCAAACCATAGCTGCGGATTTCCCTGCCTTCGATATGGATGGCAAGCTCTCTGAATTGGCCGGTCAAATTGCTGAGGGGATGGCTCAGCAACAACAGGCTCTTTCTGCATTGAATACTGCGGCAACGCAGCAAGAGTGGCAGCAGGCGGTACAACAAATCCGCAATGCTTTGCAGCCCCAGTCCGATGCGCTGGCGCAGCAGACACAAGAGGCTCGCCAAGTGGAAGCTCTGGCTCGTTTGAACGCCTTGATGCATCGCTTTAAACAGTTGGCCGAGCAGCAAAAAGCCCATGCCGAGCTCCTTGCCCGCTTCCGCGCGGAATACGGTGCGCCCGTTACCTCTCAGCCGTCTCGCTTGGAGGGCTTGGGGAGCCGTCAGGCCGAGATTCAGGATGCGTATAATGCGTGGTTGCAAGATGTGAAAGAGCTTAATGAGCAAGCAGCTTCTGTTCCCGCGTTGGCAAAGCTTGCCGACAAGTTGGCTGCAATTTCTGCCGCATGTGAGCGTGAGCACGTAGCCTCACTTATGGCGGAATCCGTTGCTGCTGCGGCTGCTCATCTTTCTGCGGAATCCGAGAGCCACGCCGCGAAGGCCTCTGCCGCCATGCAAAAGCTGCTCAACTCCGAGCTTTCTGAGCAGTCTTGCGATGACGCCGCCTCCCAGTGTCGCAATGCTCTTTCTGAATCTGCTGCCAATACCTTAGCTCAAATGTGCAAGAATAATTCCTGCAAAAATCCGGGTTCCGGGGATGGTAATAAACCGGGTGGCAGAGGCGGCATGGGACAGGGCTCCGGCTATGGCTACTCCCAAGCACCGGCGTTCCAAGGTAACCGCCTTATCGGCCCCGGCCGTGCGGACATGACAGGGCAATCCGTGCGCGGGCAGGGGCGTGCTCCTCATGCCGGTGGCTCCGGCAATGGCAATGCGGAACAGCCTGCCACGGATGCCTCTGCTCCGGGTGTGCTCACCCCGGGAGAGCAAGATTACTCTGGAGTCAACACGGAGCATGTGCCGCCTGCATACAAAGATGCCGTACGCTCCTATTTCAAACGCTAAACTGATTACTGAGACCGATGTTCAAAAAAATCTTACTCGTGTTAATGGCTGCCGCGGCTCCGCTGATGGCAAAAGAGGGCGTGGTGCAGTGTGGCAACCTCATCTATGCCGGCACAAAGACCTCTCGCTGCTTCAGTGATGAGTTTTTGAGCACGGTGCAGCAGAAAACCAGCATCAACACCGCTCGCCGTTTCCGCGCTGTGCGCTTGGATAATGAGGAGCTCTTCCGCTTCCCCTTTATTGTGATGACGGGAGAGGGCAATTTCACTCTCACGCCCCACGAGCGCGAAAATCTCAAAAAATATGTGGAATCCGGTGGTTTCCTACTGGCATCTGCCGGCTGCTCCAGCGAGGAGTGGGATAAGGCTTTCCGCCGTGAGATGCAGAGCATTTTCGGTGATGGGGCTCTGAAGAATATCCCCCTGTCTCACCCTATTTTCTCCACGGTGTTCCCCATTACCTCGCTCAAGGCGGGTAAAAAGCCCACCAAGGGCTATCTGGAGGGCATCAGTCTTAATGATAAACTGGTGATTGTTTACTCTGCCGACGGCTTGAATGACAGCTCCAATTCACGGAATTGCTGCTGCTGTGGTGGTAGTGAGTTGGGGAATGCTTTAGAGATTAACGCTAATATCCTTTCGTACGCTTTACTCCGTTAAGCGAATATTTAACTGGGGGCTTCTAATTAGTCTATACTGCTCGATAAATCGGAATTTGAAAATCAGATTGCGAGCGTCAGCGAGCGGAATTCAGAGCCCCGGAGGGGCGCCATACAATAGCCCGGCGGTGGAGCGGCGAAGCCGCGGAACCCCGGGTAGCGTAAAAAAAGAAAATTGAGCCCGGAGCGACGGAGCGAAGCGACGCAGCGTAGGCCGACATATAATGGCGAGGAC
>JAEIGA010007367.1_pt1 | contig 16733 bp, 15 predicted proteins | sample 9270691 | NCBI WGS metagenome assembly JAEIGA01 (sample SAMN17057246, study PRJNA624740) | gut metagenome | biome: biome; isolation source: fecal sample | host: Bos grunniens | place: China: Xizang | collected 2019
AAGTTCGACTGCCCGGTCCAGCGAGGTCACAGGACCATCTCCCGGACTTGTAGGCCCCCAGCCTTCTGTGGAAACTAATCCGGCCTCGTAATCGAACCAATCGAATATCTCCTTGTAACCCACTGTCTTCAGAGCTGCCAGATCCCTGTATTGCACCAGAGAACGCACCTCATCCACAAGTCCCTCATCCACCATCTGCAACACACGGCGGTCCACTCTGTCATAGAGCACATCACGAGGTCTTGTCAGTCCTATCTTCTCTATTTCAAAGTCTCGTTTCTTGGCAGGAGATGTCTTGAATGACGAAAAAGGCTTTCCGGTCATCAGGCACACTTCCAATGCCCTGAGCACACGCTGACCGTTGGCTATATCTATGACTGCATAACTTTCCGGATCAAGTCTTTTAAGGTCTACTCTCAGAGACTCCACACCTTCTGCCTCAAGACGGGCCGTAAGCTCCTTGCGAAGCTGCATATCAGCAGCAGGAAAATCATCAAGACCGTTGACCAGAGCATCTACATAGAACCCCGATCCACCTGCCATCACAAGCGTATCATGTCCCTCGGCAAAAAGTCTGTTTATCAGTTCAAGGGCCTCGATTTCATACTTTCCGGCAGTATACAGTTCGGTAACCGTATGGGAATGGATAAAATAATGCTGCACAGCAGAAAGCTGCGCAGCAGAAGGCACGGCTGTGCCTATAGTCATTTCCTTATATATCTGACGGGAGTCACATGAAATGACAGGCGAACCATAACTAAGTGCTGTCTCTATGCTGTAGTCTGTCTTACCTACAGCAGTGGGGCCAAGTATTATTATCAGTTTCTTCATTGCTTCAGCCACATCAAAGCACTCCTCGCCTGCACATTCAAGCGAGTGACTTATTCGTCGTCTTCGTCTCCGTAAATTTCCTCTGTCTCGTTGTCGTCATCCTCCTGAACATCGTCATCGAAATCATCGAAATCCTCATCATCCGGATCCTTCTTCTTATCATCCGGAAGATCCTCGAATGCGACATAACCGTTTTCGAAGTCGATAGGATTAGGTCCCTTGGTCTCTACAAGAAGAGGATAGATTACATTACCCTTGCGAGGCTCAGCCTCACCGTCAAAGGTCACGATCACGCTCTTGACATTAGTCGTATCATAGAAATATATGAATTTGTCTTCACCCCTCTTGCGGCACTGGCTGATTGTAACTTCATCAATGGTACCGCTTCCAAGGTCAAAAATACCATATCTTGCAGAAACAGCACCTGTCTGATCGAAGGCCTTGAAGAGCACAAGCTGATCCTGTGGGAAATCCATATCTGCCCTCATCTGCTTGTGAAACGAATAAAGAGAGGTACTATCTTTCAGCTCATACACTCTTGCAAATCCCTTTATTCCCGGGAGTGAAACTCTATATCTCAGTATCATAGTAAGTTAGAATTGTATCATGAACAAAATCGCTCCCGAACCACACGGAAGCGAACCCAAAGGTAGTAAATTTTCTTTTAGGAAGCACCTCCGTCAAAATAATTTCTATTTGTTTCAGAAAAATACTAATTTTGAAGTTTAGTATGGATACCAGTCAAATCCAAGATTCTTACAAGAGCATAGCAGCCCCTTCTGACGGGCTGTTCAAGGACAATGGCAGTCGTTTCATTGCCCGTGCATATCCTGTTGAAACAGAAGAAGAAGTAAAGGAAATCGTAGCGACCCTGAAGAAGGAATACTACGATGCGAGACATCATGTATATGCATACAGGCTCGGATACAAAGGAGACAGATTCCGCGCCAATGACGATGGCGAGCCTTCCGGTTCGTCCGGCCGTCCTGTGCTCGGTCAGATAGACTCTCTCGGTCTGAGCGACATTCTGGTCGTGGTGATCAGATACTTCGGAGGCATCAAGTTGGGCATACCGGGTCTGATCAGAGCGTACAAGACCTCAACGGCAGATGCTCTGGCCAATGCCGAGATCATTGAAAAGATCGCATCAAAGCGTTATCTGGTACATTTCGGATACATGAGCATGAATGGCGTGATGAAGGTCATGAAGGACATGAATCTGGAACAGAAGAATCAGAAGTTTGACATGGAGTGCAGTCTGGAGACCAATGTACGCCTTGCCCAGATCGATACCTTCCTGGAAAGGATGGGAGATGTGGAGGGCTGCCATGTCGAGGAGATTATTGCAACAGAAGAAGAATTATAATAAGACAATAAAACTATAATAAGGACATGAGCAAAAGTTTGATTTCAATCAGAGATTTCACAAAAGAGGAAATCCTGCACGTGCTCGAGACAGCAAAGGAATTCGAGCAGAACAAGGAGCAGAAATTCCTTGAAGGCAAGGTTATCGCCAGCCTCTTTTTTGAGCCGTCAACAAGAACCAGACTCAGCTTCGAAACAGCGATCAACCGCCTCGGAGCAAAGGTTATCGGTTTTTCGGATGCTTCAAACACCAGTCAGAGCAAGGGCGAGACTCTCAAGGATACCATCAAGATGGTAGACAACTATGTGGACATGATCGTGATGCGCCACCCTCTTGAGGGAAGTTCAAGATATGCTTCTGAAGTTGCTACAGTACCAGTTGTCAATGCCGGTGACGGTGCCAACCAGCATCCTTCACAGACCTTGCTCGACCTGTACACCATACTCCAGACTCAGGGTAAGCTTGAGGGTCTGACCATCAATATGGTCGGTGACCTTAAATACGGTCGTACGACACATTCTCTCCTTCAGGCCATGTCACACTTCAATCCTAAGTTCGTGTTCACCGCACCTGAGGAATTGAAGATGCCTGCCGAATACAAGGACTTCCTTGACGCAAAAGGAATAGAATACATCGAGACTACTTCACTTGAGGAGTATCTGAATGACTGTGACATTCTCTATATGACTCGTGTCCAGCAGGAAAGATTCACAGATCCTATGGAATATGAAAGAGTAAAGGATGTCTATAGCCTTGATGCTGCGATGCTTGAGCATGTCAAGCCTAACATGAAGATACTTCATCCTCTTCCACGTGTGAACGAAATCGCCCAGGATGTGGATGACACTCCATACGCATATTATTTCAAACAGGCCGAAAACGGACTTTATGTCCGCATGGCGATCATTTCATATCTGTTGGGATACAGGTAAATATCCGATCGGGCTATGCCCCTTCTCTTAATGACATGTAAACAAGATTATTATGACAAGAAAAGAATTGGTAGTAAGTGCATTGGAGAATGGTACGGTACTCGACCATATTCCTGCAGAAAATGTATATAAGGCACTCAATATCCTCAACCTCAAGGGTGTTCAAAGCCAGATCACCCTGGGTATCAACCTTGCGAGCAAGCTTTACGGACGCAAAGGCATCATCAAGATTGCAGACAAGTTCTTTGAAGACGAGGAGCTGAACAAGCTTGCCCTCATCGCTCCTAAGGCGACTGTCAATGTGATACGCGACTTCAAGGTGGTGGAAAAGAAGACACTTAAGATGCCTTCAGAGATCGTGGGTATCGCCAAATGTCAGAACCCTAAGTGCGTAACCAATCATCAGCCTATCAAGACAAGGTTCAAGACCATACAGAAAAATGACGAAATATCACTTTTATGTCATTTCTGTGAAAAAATTTCAGACACAAGAGGACTTTTCTAAAATAAATCATTACTTTTACGGGCTAACAGATTAAAAACTATTAAAACCACATAACTAATGAAGACTGTACACAATTTCAATGCTGGCCCATGCGCCCTTCCACAGCAGGCTGTTGACAAGGCGATTGAGGCCCTTAAGGATTTTGCCGGAACCGGCATGCCGGTGATCTGCGTTTCACACAGAAGCAAGGAGTGGAGCGCTGTCATGGATGAGTGCCGCGCACTCTGGAAAGAACTCCTCAATATTCCTGACACACACGAAGTACTCTTCCTCGGAGGCGGAGCAAGCATGGGATTCCTCTATGTTGCAATGAACCTCCTCGAGAACAAGGCAGGTTACCTTGAGACAGGAGTATGGGCGAAGAAGGCATTGAAGGAAGCTAAGGGACTTGGCAACGCTTATGCAGTAGCATCATCTGCCGAGACCACTTTCAACTATATTCCTAAGGGATATGAAATCCCAACAGATCTCGACTATTTCCATATCACTACTAACAATACAATCTACGGAACTGAGATTCACGAGGATATGGACTGCCCTGTTCCTCTCGTTGCAGATATGTCATCTGACATCATGAGCCGTCCTGTCGATGTAAGCAAATATGCTGTAATCTATGGTGGTGCTCAGAAGAACGTGGGTCCTGCCGGCGTGACTTTCGTTATTGTACGCAAGGATGTTCTCGGTAAGGTAAGCCGCTATATCCCTACAATGCTCGACTACCGCACTCATATCGACGGCGGTTCAATGTACAACACTCCTCCGGTATTCCCTATCTTCGTAATGAACGAGACTCTCAAGTGGGTCAAGGAGAAAGGTGGTGTCGAGGCTGTATACCAGACAAACAAGGAGAAGGCTGCGATCCTTTACGATGAGATCGACCGCAACTCACTCTTTGTTGGAACTGCTGCCAAAGAAGACCGCTCTATCATGAATGTATGTTTCGTAATGGCTCCTGGATATGAGGACCTTCAGGACGAGTTCATGAACTTCGCGAAGGAAAGAGGTATGGTTGGAATCAAGGGCCACAGATCAGTGGGCGGATTCCGTGCGTCTATCTACAACGCATGTCCTGTTGAGAGCGTTCAGGCTCTTGTTGACTGCATGAAGGAATTTGAAGCTTCAAAGAAATGAAAGTATTAGTAGCAACAGAAAAGCCTTTTGCAGCAGAGGCTGTGAACGGCATCAGGGAAATCGTTGAAGGCGCAGGACATGAGCTTGCACTTCTTGAGAAATATACAGAAAAGGAGCAGCTTCTTGCTGCGGTTGCAGATGCTGACGCATTGATCGTACGTTCTGACAAGGTTACAGCAGATGTCGTTGCAGCTGCCAAGCAGCTTAAGATCGTAGTTCGTGCCGGAGCAGGTTATGACAATCTTGACCTTCCTTCATGCACAGAGCGCGGCATCGTGGCAATGAACACACCTGGCCAGAACTCGAATGCAGTAGCTGAACTCGCATTAGGTCTCATGATCTACATGTCCCGCAACCAGTTCAATCCTGGCACAGGTTCAGAGCTCAGCGGCAAGACTGTCGGCATTCAGGGCTTCGGAAACATCGGTCAGCTTGTAGCAAAGAAGGCTCAGGCTCTGGGCATGAATGTGCTCGTACTTGCTCCACAGCCTTCAGAGAAGCACCAGGGCTGGAACACAGTTGCAACTATCGAGGAACTTTACAGCAAGTGTAATTTCGTTTCTGTAAACATTCCTGCAACTCCTCAGACCAAAGGTATGCTCGGTTATGATCTTCTCAGCAAGATGCCAAAGGGCGGCTGCCTCATCAATACAGCCCGCAAGGAGATCGTATGCGAGGAAGGTCTTGACAAGGCACTCGCTGAAAGAGCAGACCTCAAATACGCTACTGACATCGCTCCTGTTGCTTATGCAGAGCTCAAGGAGAAGTATGGCAAGCAGATTTTCGCAACTCCTAAGAAACAGGGAGCCGAGACTGCAGAGGCTAATATCAATGCTGGTCTTGCAGCTGCAAATCAGATAGTGAACTACTTCGCTACAGGTTGCACCAAGTTCCAGGTAAACTGATGATATTATGGTAAAAGTAAGACCGTTCGCGGCGGTACGTCCGCCTAAGCAGTATGTAGAGGAAGTTGCAGCAAGACCATACGACGTGCTCAACTCAGCTGAAGCGAAGGCAGAAGCCGGTGAGAAATCACTTCTCCACATCACCAAACCTGAAATCGACTTTGATCCGATCATCGACGAACACAGCCAGACCGCATACGACAAGGCTGTTGAGAACTTCGCTGCATGGCAGGAGAAAGGTTGGCTCGTTCAGGACGAAAAGCCTTGCTATTATGTCTATGCCCAGACTATGGATGGACGTACCCAGTACGGACTTGTGGTCTGCGCCCATACAGATGACTACGCAGAAGGTAAGATCAAGAAACATGAGCTTACCAGAAAAGATAAGGAAGATGACAGAATGATCCATGTGCGCATCCAGAATGCGAATATAGAACCTGTATTCTTCTCATATCCGGACAACGAGGAAATCGATGCTATCGTAAACAGATACATCGTCGAGGAGCCTGAATATGACTTTGTCGCAGCCGATGGTTTCGGCCACCACTTCTGGGTTATCGACGAGCAGTCAGACATCGACCGTATCACTGAAATATTTGCTGAGGTTCCTGCATTCTATGTTGCAGACGGCCACCATCGTACAGCAGCTGCAGCTCGAGTAGGAGCTGAAAAGAGAGAGAACAATCCTGGCCATACAGGAGATGAGGAATATAACTGGTTCATGACAGTAGCCTTCCCTGACAGCCAGCTTAAGATCATAGATTACAACCGTGTGGTCAAGGATCTTAACGGACTCAGCCCTGAGCAGCTTGTTGCAGCCATTTCAGAGGATTTCGATGTTAAGGAGGAAGGTACAGAGATCTATAAGCCAGGCAGACTCCATGAGTTCTCAATGTATCTTGGAGGCAAATGGTACTCTCTCGTAGCCAAGGAGGGCAGATATGACGACAACGATCCTATCGGTGTTCTTGATGTAACCATCCTTTCGAATCTCGTTCTCGACAAGATTCTTGGAATCAAGGACCTCCGTACAGACAAGAGAATTGATTTCGTAGGAGGTATCCGTGGTTTAGGCGAGCTCTCACGCAGAGTTGACAGCGGTGAGATGGCAGTGGCATTTGCCCTTTACCCTGTTTCAATGAAGCAGCTTGTGGATATTGCTGATTCCGGTAATATCATGCCGCCAAAGACCACCTGGTTCGAGCCTAAGCTCAGAAGCGGTCTTGCTATACATAAGCTGGATTAATGACAAGTCTGCTAAGGACGGAAAAGGACAAAGCGGTCGCGCTCGGAGAAATCCCTGATCACTTCCGCAGTCGTGAAGCCCGCATCAAGAAAGACCTGAGCGGTCTCTGAGCCAAGAGCTTCATTGATTTCCACGATTCCTGTTCCATTCGAGGCAAGAAGAACAGATGCCCACTGTGCCACGGCACGATAGAATACAAGCGGGTCATCATCTGATACGAAAAGCGCTAGATGCGGTTCATGTTCAAGGACATTGGGACGCATCAGCGCTTTTTCCTTGTCCATGACATAGGGCGGATTGCTTAATATAAGATCAAAGGCAGGACTCTCAGAATTACAGAAAGAAGCTGACGGATGGCAAAGTACATCTGACTTGATGAAGGCCGGAGCCTTTGAGCCGGTCTGCTGCATTTCTACTGAAAAATCCTGAGTGCCTGCGACACCCAAAGCGGCATCAGATATATCCACGGCAGTCACTGATGCGCCAGGACATTCCAGGGCCATAGTCCAGGCTATACAGCCGCTACCTGTACATAAATCAAGGATTCTGACATCGGAACCCTTGCCCGCATCTTTCAGAACATCTAGAGCGGTACGGCAAAGGATCTCTGTTTCCGGTCTGGGGATAAGTACAGACGGACTCACATTGAAGTCACGTCCATAGAAGGCTGCCTTTCCAATAACATATTGAAGAGGCTCTCCTGCTGCCAGACGGGTACAGGCAGCCTGAACCATAGCCACATCTGCATCTGAGACTTCATACGAAGGCTCGATGATATGAGTATGCTTCTTTGTTCCTATAAGATGTTCCAAGAGAAGAAAAACCATCTCACGAGCTTCCCTTTCCGGGTACTGCATGAGACAGGCTGCACTTCGGGCTATCAGATCTTTCAGGTACATGCGGAATCAGGTCCTTTAAGCCTAATAAGGCAGGAACTTAAGAATTTTCGATGATAGTAGACAGGAAGTCTGTCATGGACATGCCAGCTGCACGCACCATCTGCGGAACGAGAGAAGCCGATGTCATGCCAGGAATAGTATTGACCTCAAGGAAATAAAGGTCATCACCTGAGCAGATATAATCTACCCTCACAAGACCCGTACAGCCAAGGTGAGCATAGATCTTCTTCGAAACCTCCTGAATACGGTCTCTGAGCGAGTCAGGAATCTGTGCCGGACATACCTCACGGCTGTGACCGTTGTACTTCGCCTCATAATCAAAGAACTCGTTCTCAGTTATGATTTCAATGACAGGAAGGGCAACATTTTCCTTACCATTATAATATACTGCACATGTGAGTTCCCTGCCGACAATCGCAGACTCAGCGATAAGCATATTTCCCTCAGAGAAAGCCACCTCAACAGCCGTATCGAAATCCTCTACCTTCTTTACCTTGGTGACACCGAAACTGCTGCCTCCGTCTGTCGGCTTCACAAACATAGGAAGTCCAAGTTCCTCGACAGCCTTCTGTGCGAGTCCTGCAGTTTCCTCACCCTTGCGAAGGAAAAGATCCTTTGCACATTTCACATAGTCCACATCCTTGAGATAGCTCTTGCATGAGAACTTATCAAAAGTTACAGCAGAAACAAAAGCATTGCAGCCACTGTGCGGAACTCCGATCATCTCAAGATAGCCCTGCATGAGGCCATTCTCTCCAGGAGTACCATGCTGCATGATATAGGCATAATCAAACTTGACCTTTTCTCCACCAAGCTCGACAGAAAAATCACTCTTATCGATAGAAGGACGTTCAGACTCAGCTATAGCCACTCTCTGCTGTCCTTTCTTTCTATATGCAACGAGCTGCCACTGTCCGAAACGGGCAAACATCTCGTATACATCATACTTCACCCCATCAATCTGCGAAGCGGTGAACTCACCGCTTCTTACCGACACTTCCCACTCGGAAGAGTCGCCACCATATATCACTACTATATTATTTACCATCTTATAATCTGTAAGCTTCTTATTCAAAGAAATATTCTTCCGACTCCTCTGCCTTTACAGCAGCATCTGCATCACTTCCGTCGCAATCAAGATTGAGCGATATTCCAGGAGGAGCCATGAAGCGGTCGGTTTCATATATACCGAGACTACGGTCCTTCATCACCTTCTGCATGAAGATTCCCCATATAGGAAGAGCCATATTCGATCCTCCACCGAGAGAAAGCGACTCGAAGTGAACCTGCCTGTCCTCAGCACCGACCCATACACCTGCGGTCAATGAAGGAGTGTAACCGATGAACCAACCGTCAGACTGGTCATTGGTAGTACCTGTCTTACCGGCAATTTCACCCTTGAGGCCATACTTGGCTCTCAAACGCACACCGGTACCGCTGTTCACGACACCCTGCATGAGGTTCGCCATGAGATAAGCAGTATATTCGCTGACAGCCTCACGTTTCTGATTATTGAACTCGCCGAGCACATTACCCATGCTGTCCTCGATTCTGGTCACGAAGATAGGAGAAACATATACACCCTTCGAAGGGAAGGTATTATACGCCGCAACCATCTCGTATACAGAAATATCTGCAGATCCCACGCAAAGAGGATAAACCGGATCGAGGTAGCTTCCTACTCCCATCTTACGCATCATCTCCACCATGGCATTAGGACCATACTGCTTCATCAGGTAAGCCGAGATATTGTTGGAACTCTTGGTAAGACCCCACTTGAGAGTCACGGTCTGGCCGATCCACTCGTCCTTGTCAGTACTCTTCGGAGTCCATGTAGTATCCCCTACAATAAAGGTCTGAGGTACATTCACCACCTTGTCGCATGGGCTCATGCCCTCCTGCATAGCCAAGGTATAGAGGAAAGGCTTGATTGTAGAACCCACCTGACGCTTACCCTGACGTACGTTATCATATTTGAAATAACGGTAGTTAGGACCGCCGACATAGGCCTTGACATGTCCGGTATTCGGTTCGATCGCCATGAAGGCGGCACGAAGATGTGACTTATAATATTTAATGGAGTCATTAGGAGTCATGACTGTGTCCACATAACCCTTCTTGTTCCATGAGAACAATCTCATCTTCACCGGCTCATCAAAGCTCTTGCGGATATCTGCATCTGATGCGCCGTTGTTCTTCATGATACGGTAACGGTCACTCCAGCGTCTTGCCTGCTTCATGAGCTGGTCGATGGTCTCCTTTGGTATATCATTGGAGAAAGGCTTATTGGTCTTCCATCTGAGATCTCTCCAGAAACTCTTCTGAAGATCCTTTCCGAGATGTTCCGCTACTGCCTCTTCCGCATATTTCTGCATCTTGTAGTTGATGGTCGTATAGATTCGGAGACCGTCCTTATCAAGATTGTATGGAGTACCGTCAGCCTTCTTGTTCTTGTTGAGCCAGCCATAAAGCGCATCATCTGCCCAAAGAAGCGAGTCAACGACATAGTCCTCGTGCTGTGCATATGAAGACTTCTTCGGCTTCTTGGCATTCATGGTACGCCTGAGCATATCTCTGAAATATGGTCCGACTCCGGCATTATGATCCTGTACCTGATATGAAAGGGTAATCGGAATCTGCTGGATGGAGTCGCGCTCAGCCTTTGTAAGGAAACCGGCCTTCTCCATCTGAGAGATGACGAAGTTTCTTCTTACGAGTGATTTATCCGGATTGAGTGCAGGATTGTAACGTGTCGGCTTGTTGACCATTCCGACAAGTGTAGCACTCTCCTCTACAGTAAGTTCAAGAGGACCTTTACCGAAGAATGTATGGGAAGCCGCCTTGATACCATAAGCATTACTGCCGAAGAAGACCTGATTCATGTACATGTTCATGATCTCGTTCTTCGTATAGTTACGTTCCAGCTTGACAGCTGTGATCCACTCCTTGAGCTTGATCCACACCATCTTGACAGAAGACATTCCTGGTATCTTGCTGCTCACATCCTGACGCGGATAGAGAGTCTTGGCAAGCTGCTGGGTGATGGTACTACCTCCTCCCTGTCCGGAGTTACCGCCAAGCAGGGTCTTGAAGGCTACACGGGCAAGAGCTCTGAAGTCTATACCGGAGTGGTTATAGAAACGCGCATCCTCAGTTGCCACTGCAGCATTCACAAGATTAGGAGAAAGTTCTTCATAAGTGACAAACGATCTGTTCTCTATATGAAATGTAGTGAGAATCTCACCATCTTCTGCAATCACCTGGGTTGCAAGCTTGCTGTCGGGATTCTCCAGTTCCTCGAATGAAGGTATGTCCGCAAAGGCCCATACAAGAGCAAGCAGGCCGACTACCAGCACTATCGGAGCGGTAAAGCAGGCCCAGAACCACTTGACAATCTTCTTTTTTGTTGCTTCTGTCATATCACGTTGTCTTTATCTTCAAAAAACCATTCAAACTCACAAAAATAACAACAAAATTTGGAAAATTAACTGATTTGTACCTTACTTTGCAGTCTTTTTGAAAAAGATCAGGACAAAATGAGCATGAAGGAAGGACAGAATCTTGTTATCGTAGAGTCTCCGGGAAAGATCAAGAAGATTAAATCAGCACTCGGAAACGACTACACAGTTATGGCCAGTATCGGTCACATTCGTGATCTTCAGGACAGCGGCCTCAGCATAGACATCGAGAACGGCTTTGCCCCACAGTATGTGGTTCCTGCCGACAAGAAGAAGACGGTAAGCGAACTCAAGAAGGCTGCAAAAGAAGCTACTACAGTCTGGCTTGCGTCCGATGCCGACCGAGAGGGAGAAGCTATTTCATGGCATCTTTATGAAACTCTCGGACTCAAGAAAGAAAATACCAAGAGAATTGTCTTCCAGGAGATTACAAAGCCAGCCCTTCTTGAGGCGATACAGAATCCGCGCGAGATAAACATGGACCTTGTCAATGCACAGCAGGCACGCCGTGTACTTGACAGACTTGTGGGTTTCGAGCTCTCCCCTGTCCTTTGGAGAAAGATCCAGCCGAAACTTTCGGCAGGACGTGTACAGTCCGTCGCTCTCAGACTCATCGTTGACCGCGAAAGAGAAATTCTTGCTTTCAACAAGGAGGCATATTATAAGGTAGAAGCTGTCTTCCATCCTGAAGGAACAGCTGAAAAGACTCTTGTAAAGGCCACACTCGACAGAAAATTCCCTGATATCGACAGCGCGAAAGAATTCCTTGAAAGATGCATCGGAGCTGAGTTCAGAATCAGCGACATGGAGCACAAGGAAGGAAACCGCTTCCCTGCCGCACCATTCACAACTTCAACCCTTCAGCAGGAGGCAGCCAGAAAGCTCAGATTTTCTGTAAGCCAGACTATGAACATCGCCCAGAAGCTGTACGAGAACGGACTCATCACCTACATGAGAACTGACTCTACAAACCTTTCTGCTCTAGCATTGAATACAGCAAAGAAGTTCATCTGCGACAACTTCGGAGAGGAATATTCAAAGACTCGAAACAACTGGGGCAAGAACAAAGGCGCACAGGAAGCACACGAAGCCATACGTCCTACATATATAGAGAATACAACCATAGAAGGAACCGCTCAGGAGAAGAAGCTCTACGAACTTATCTGGAAGAGAACCGTTGCCTCACAGATGGCAGATGCGAAGGTACTCCGTACAGACATCAAGGTTTCATCTGACAAGGGCGAGGAAAGATTCAGCATTCAGGCGACTCAGGTCCTTTTCGACGGTTTCCTCAAGTTATATATTGAAAGTACAGACGACCCACAGCAGGATGACGAAAGCGTACTCCTTCCGGAGATGCATATCGGCGACCTGATGACCGAGAACGGCATCACAGCTGAATGCAAGTTCACTTCGGCCCCATCAAGATATACAGATGCTTCGCTTATCAAGAAGCTCGAGGAACTCGAGATCGGCCGTCCTTCAACATATGCTCCTACCATTACAACCCTTACAAAGGCAAGAGGTTATGTGATCAAAGGCGACAAGCCGGGCGAGAAGCACGAGGTAACCAACCTTTCACTCAAGAACGGCAAGATCAAGGCGACAACCAAGACCGAAACCACCGGAGCAGAGAAGAACCGCCTCCTTCCGCAGGACATCGGAATGATTGTAACCGACTATCTTGTAGGCAATTTCGAGAACATCCTCAACTACAACTTTACAGCAGACGTTGAGAAGGATTTCGATAAGATTGCAAAGGGAGAAATGCAGTGGAACAGCCTTATAGCCGAGTTCTATGGTCCTTTCCACAATAAGGTAGAGGCAACACTCAGCAACAGGGAGTACAGTCATGTAAGCCGTGAGCTTGGAGTCGATCCTAAGGACGGCCAGCCTTTGGTTGCACGCTTCGGCCAGTATGGTCCTTACGTTCAGAAAGGAGATGGAGAAACAAAGCAGTATGCAAGCCTTGCTCCTGGCCAGCTCATCGAGAGCATAACACTTGAAGAAGCGCTGAAACTTTTCGAGCTTCCACGTAATCTGGGACAGTATAAGGACATCGATATCATCTGTACAAAAGGCCGTTTCGGACCATATATCAAGTACGGAGATAAGAATGTATCACTTCCACGAGGAACTGACCCTTTGAAAGTCGATCTTGACACCTGCATTTCACTTATCGAAGACAGTCTGAACAAGAAGACCGGCGGTATCATTGCAGAGTTCAAAGAGAGTGACATTCAGGTGATTGATGGTGCATATGGCCCTTATATCAAGCATGCCGGAAGCAATTACAAGCTCCCGAAGGGCACAGATGCAGCTACGCTTACAGAAGAGAAGTGCAAGGAGATCATTGAAAGCTCCGAGCCTACAGGTCGCAAAAAAAGAAGACGTTAATTTTAAGAATCGTAAATTTCAGGCGGTAAATTTTGATAATTTGATTTTTCTGTTATAAATTTGCGTTGTATACGTTTTAAATTAAAACAGATATGTCAAGTAGTTATCAGATTGACCACATTGACCAGAAAATCCTGTCGTTTCTTGTAAAGAACGCGAGGATGCCGTTTCTGGAGATTGCACGCGAGTGTAATGTATCCGGCGCAGCTATTCATCAGAGAGTAAAAAGGCTTGAAACCAATGGTGTGATCACCGGTTCACGTCTTCTGGTAAAGCCACAGGCTCTTGGTTTGAACGTTTGTGCGTTCGTGAGTGTATCCCTTTCGGAGGCTAACAAGTATCCCGAAGTAATCGAAACATTCAAGAAGATTTCCGAAATCGTTGAATGTCATTTTGTTACAGGACGCCATGCGCTCCTTATCAAACTCTACTGCTTTAACCACGACCACCTTATGGAGATCCTCCTGAACACCATTCAGAAGATTCCATACATTCAGCAGACAGAGACTATGATTTCTCTGGATCAGGCGATTGAAAGACAGGTCTGGGTTAAGGAATACCAGAACACAAGCTTCTCAGCTACAGCAAAGAAGAAAGACGCCAAGGACTAAGATTCACGAAGTCCCATGATTGCCTTCGCAAGAATAAGGTCATCAAGGGTTGTGATTTTGATATTAAGCCTCTCCCCCATTGTGTAGGAGAGGCTTTTTCCATATTTCTCCACCACAGATGCATCATCTGTGAAGGCAGTATCATAAGGAAGCGAATATGCTTCCTTGATAATTTCGCTATGAAAGATCTGAGGGGTCTGCGCACCGTAAAGGAGCGAGCGGTCCACCACAGCCCCGGGAATGGTTTCAAGATATTCTTCACCGGATTCAGACTTACATTTTGAAAGCATCTTCATCGTATCAACACAAGGCACCACCGGTATAAGCGCAGGCTTGCTCTCAGCCTGCTCATACATCTGAGCCACAAGCTTTTGCGTAATCATAGGACGCACTCCGTCATGTACTCCCACAACTGCACCTTCAGGTATTCTTTCGAGAGCGTTCCTTACAGAATGAAAGCGAGTGATTCCACCCTTGACAAGAATCTGAGGACAGGTGAAGTTTCTCCTGTAACAGTAATCCTTCCAATAGTCTATGAAGGCTTCAGGCAGGACTGTAACCACGGTTATTCCTGGACAAGCCTCAAGAAAGACTTCGATTGTCTTCTGAAGAATTGCCTTGCCATCAAGTTCAAGAAACTGCTTCGGCTTATCAGCTCCCATACGGGTTCCGCTTCCTGCCGCCATGATAATTACATAACGCTTTCTGCTCATAGGTGAGTATGATGAATTATTTTCCAATAGACCCACAAAAATAACAATTATTTGACAGATTTTTCGTAATTTTACCGCTTCAATTGATTAACAAGAAAAAAGATATAAAAATGGCATTTTTGACACAGGAAATTGCTATGGACCTTGGTACGGCGAACACCGTCATCTTCCAGAACGACCAGATCGTTCTTGACGAGCCAAGTATCGTAGCGATCGACAACAACACGGGTAAGGCTATCGCCCTCGGACAGAAGGCGAAACTCATGCAGGAGAGAGAGAATCCCGGAATCAAGACAGTACGTCCGATGAAGGACGGAGTCATCGCTGACTTCAACGCTGCGGAGATGATGATCCGCGGTTTCATCAAGCAGGTAAACAGCAAGAGAAGATCTCTGTTCACACCTAACATCAAGATGGTGGTAGGTATTCCTTCAGGATCTACAGAAGTGGAAATCAGAGCGGTACGTGACTCTTCGGAGCATGCAGGCGGCCGTGAGGTATATCTTATCTATGAGCCAATGGCTTCGGCTCTCGGTATCGGTCTCGATGTTGAGGCACCGAAAGGAAACATGGTAGTGGACATCGGAGGTGGTACAACTGAGATCGCAGTAATCTCACTCGGAGGTATCGTTTGCCAGGACTCAATCAAGGTAGCCGGCGATGTCTTCACCAACGACATCCAGATGTACCTGAGACAGCAGCACAACATCAAGGTAGGTGCAATCACTGCTGAGCGAATCAAGATCGCCATCGGAGCAGTTATTCCAGACCTTGACGAGGAACCGGATCCATATCAGGTAACAGGTCCTAACCTCATGACTGCACACCCTGTACACGCGAGCATCAGCTATCAGGAGATAGCTCACTGTCTTGACAAGTCTGTGGGAAGAATCGAGACCGGTATCCTCCACGTACTTGAGCAGACTCCACCGGAGCTCTACTCTGATATCGTAGAGAACGGTATCTTCCTCGCAGGTGGTGGTTCACTTCTCAGAGGTCTTGCAAAGCGTCTCACAGAAAAGGTAAGCATTCCTTTCCATGTTGCAGACGATCCGCTTAGAGCGGTTGCACGAGGTACATGCCTCGCCCTCAAGAATACGGAGAACTACACATTCCTCATGAGGTAAGACTTGAAGAACAACAGTATCATATATCATATTATCAATGCAGCTATCTTCATCATTCTGGAGATAGCTGCATTGAATATGCTTAGTCATAACGGAGCCATGCAGAATGTATGGTTCTCTAAAGGCGTTCAGGCTGTCATGGGAACAGTATGGGGAGGTTCGGAGCAGATCAAGGATTATTTTTCACTGAGAAAGGCCAATGATGCTCTTGCTCTGGAAAACCATGATCTCAGAACGAGACTTGCACGATATGAAGCGGAACAGGCTGACAGCCTGATGGAGGCCGGACTGGAGGAAAATGCAGGAGGATACCGCTATGTTCCTGCAACGATAATGAAGATCAGCAACAACACCCAGCACAACTACATGATTATCGACAAGGGATCCGAGCATGGTGTTGTCGTCGGCTCAGGTGTCATCACCGGAAAGGGAGCTATCGGAGTTATCGATGCAGTCAGCAGCAACTTCTCATACGCCATTTCATTCCGTAATCATGAGATGAACATCAGTGCAAGACTCGGCAAGGAAGGAGCAGTCGGTCCTCTCAGCTGGGATGGACGCAGCAGTGCGGGTGCAATCCTGAAGGAGATTCCTCATCATGTGGAATTCGAG
>JAEIGA010007368.1_pt1 | contig 16730 bp, 11 predicted proteins | sample 9270691 | NCBI WGS metagenome assembly JAEIGA01 (sample SAMN17057246, study PRJNA624740) | gut metagenome | biome: biome; isolation source: fecal sample | host: Bos grunniens | place: China: Xizang | collected 2019
GATCAGCGATACGATTGCGATGATGCTCAGAACTGCAATCACCACCTGATAGATCAGCGAACCGGCAGACCTGATCTGCATATTCGCCTCATTCAAAAACGAAATGGCATCCTGTGCCATCAATGCCGGAGATGCCAGAAATAGCAATCCCAACGCGACATTTCTCTCTCCTCTCATCCTCATCACTAATGTCCGTTAATTACTTCTTGTATTTCATCAAGTTCGCTGGTCTTCACTGCGAACTTATCTACGAATGATTCCTTCCTCTGCTTCGCCCTTTCAGTCTCCTTCTCAGCTTCAGTATCACTTAACTTGAAACGCTCCGGCACAACGATAGGCTCGACGCAGACAATAGGCACCAGACCATCAGGAATCTTCTGTCGTTTGAACTCCTCTCTCCTCATACCTCACAATCTCCTCAAACAGGTTAATAATGCCCGGGTTCTTTGCTCTTATCTCCTTTTCAGGGAAGCATACAGTGCTCCTTAGAAACCCTTTGGTTCCCATCTCTCTCTTCATTGCAATGGAATTCTTTACCATAGCCTCCGATACTCTAACTCCGTGCCTTTCAAACCATTCACGCAGCCTTCCATATAAGGCAGGATCTTCCTTGCCATGCACTCTGTTGAAAAAGGGTAGTGTCTTCAGCCCTGTCTCCTCGAATATCTGCGACAAGGTCTTTGCTGAACAAATGCTGATGGCATCAAGTTCCACAGGGATGACCACCATATCGATCACTCCTGCAGTTGCCAGATGGCATATGGCATCGTCTTTTGAAAATGATCCCGGGAAATCCAGGATGATATAGTCGAACTCTCCTTTGATTTTACGAATGTCGGAAGCAAATGCCTCCAGACTCCTGCTGTCGATGTTCTCCACCTTATCGACAATATAGAGTCCGCTTTCATCCCACTCGACCGCACCTTTTCTGATGTGGTCAAGTTCCCTCGATCTCATATTGTAAAGATTGTATTCCGGCCCGTCGAAATCCAGCACCATAGCCTTCTTTCCGAGTGTATAACTCACATAAGACGCAAACGCTGCACTCAACACCGTCTTTCCCGATCCACCTCTGACTGTAAAAAATGTGATAACTTTCATAATAAATAACACGATGACTACGCGGCAAATGTAGTCATCGTGTCACAATGTGCAAATTTTTATAGGTTTTCAGGGAATTTTCCTTCTTGCGCCCTCACTCTAATCTTGCCAGATGCCGATATGTTTCAGGCGATGTTCAAAGTCTTCTCGCTTACATTTGGCTGCATTGTTAAGTTTGGTTCTGTAGTTATATACTGTAGATGCTGATAGACGTAGGAATTTTGAGATACGCTGCGACTTTGTGATGCCAAGGCGTATTAAGGCGAATATCCTAAGTTCATTAGTGAGTTCTCCCTTCTTCAGATCCTGTCCGATATGCTTGTCTGGTTGAAGCAGGGCGTTCAAGTCAGATATAAAGTTAGGGAATAGTCCAAGAAATGTCTTGTCAAACTTTTTCATCAGAAAGTCCCACTCTTCATCAATGAATTTTTCAGAGCGTAGTTCTTTCTGGAGTTCATCAAAATCCTTCTGCTTTGATATTTTACGCAAGTTTGAACGATATTTCTCCAGCGAGTTCATGTGGTCAGAGAACATGGATAGAAACTCTCCCACATAGGTATCCTTGACTGCATTCACTTCTGAAAGACGATGATAGCTTCTGTGAAGTTGTATCAAGACAAAAGCGATTATGACTATTGAAAATATGAGGAAGATTATTGTTCCTATCAATTCGTTTCTTTTTTGTCTATTCTGTTTTTCGTAAGAAGTGATAATTTCAGACATCATGTCTGAAATTTGAATTATTCTGTGTTTTGCGTCACATTTTATTGCATCTTTCTCACATTTCATTATATAGTCATAGGCGCGTTTGATGTCGCCATGTTGGTGGCAATATTTAGCAACTTGTATTAAAGAACTGTATTCTTTTGATCCTTGACGTAAATCATAAATAGCACTCTTTGTATAATAGTACATGGCCTTGTCTTCATCATTGCGAGATTTGTATACTTTACCCAAATAATAGTATAACATTGCATATTCATGTATGGAAAGCCCGTCGCGTAACATGTAGGCTTCCAGCATTTTGAGTGTATGAATATCATTCGCATCAACAAGGTTTGCCGCTAATTTGCCGATGAAGTATTCCGAACTATCTGGCTCGATTGAGTTTGCCCATCGTTTTATGGATTTATGTCCTTCAGACTCATAATATTTTTTAAAACGAATGTCAGAAGTAACGGAAGCGAGCCAATTATATAGTTCAAAATGCATATAGTGCAACTTTTGACTCTGTCCATAATAACGTTTGGCTGTAATTGTATCGACCTTGTGCATAGCAGACAATGCTTCATGGTGCATTCCGGAAATAATGTACCGCTTGGATATATCTATTATTGCGTCGTTGATAAGAGCAGGGTCGCCGTGATTTTCGGCTATATCCATTTTTCTATACGCATAAGTATATGCAGAATCAGAATCCCATGTCATGTATTCTTCAAAGATTGCATCGTGCGCTTTGTATTGTTCTCTAGTATTGACACCTTTTATACAATACCTCTTTAGTGAGTCTATTCTATTTTCTTTTTGTGTACTTAATTCATCATACATGGAAATGGTTTTATCTAATTCCGATAGTGCCTCATCAATATTGTATGTCTCCTTAACTGCTGATGTAGCAGTAGTTAATGTAAGAAGTAAAATAGTTAAGAGCATGGTGCTTTGATAGTTATTTGGATGGCAAAACTGATAAAAATAACCGAGAATACCAATTTTATAGAAATTTTTCTCTTCCAAAAATCAACTATTTCGCCTATTCATGTAAAAGTGCTAATGTGTTGTAAACCAAACAAGTAATTGTTTTGTGACTCTTTTAAAACTCTACTAATTTCCGTGCGCGTATATTATTTATAGGACAACTTCTCCAACTTTGTATCAGTATAAAAGTTGTGCATTGACGCACTAAATCATTAACCCTTTTACTAACCTATGACTAAAATGAGAATCAAGAATGTAAAGACTTTTCTGGTCTCTTTGTTAGTGCTGCTTGGACAGACTGTATGGGCTCAAAATACGGTCAGGATAAGCGGAACTGTCATTGAGGGGGGGGCAGACTTACCAGTAATTGGAGCATCTGTAATGGTTCAAGGCACCATTAATGGTGTTATTACTGACTTGGATGGTAAGTTCGATCTCTCAGTTCCTAAAGGCTCAAATGTAGTTGTAAGCTACCTCGGTTTTACTGATTACGCGTTCGTAGCGAACAAGGATCAGTCCGGTATGAAGATACTTCTACAAGAATCAGCCGAATTCCTTGAAGAAGTTGTTGTAGTCGGTTATGGCTCGGTCAAGAAAGAAAACCTTACCGGAGCAGTTGATCAGGTAAGTTCAGAGGTGTTCTCTGGACGTCCCGTAGCTAATGCCACTCAGATGCTTCAGGGAGTTGTTCCAAACCTTAACATCGAGCTTATCGATGGTAAACCTGGCCGTAGTGCCGATTATAACATTCGTGGTACAACATCTATCGGTGCCGGAGGTAGCGCGCTTATCCTTATTGACGGTGTTGAGGGTGATCCGACAACCCTTAATCCTGATGATATTGAGAGCGTGTCAGTACTCAAGGATGCAGCATCTGCTGCTGTTTATGGTTCGCGTGCACCTTATGGTGTAGTTATTATCACAACAAAAAATCCTACAGGTGAAGGAAAGGCAAAGGTCAATTATAATGGCAGCTACTCTGTTGTTACACCGACTGCCATTCCTGACGTTGTGACAGACGGTTTCGTTTATGCTTCTTTGTTCTCGGAAGCATATTATGCTGTCTCAGGAAAGTATCAGACATCAATCAACAAGACACAGGCATTCTCACGTACATGGCTTGAAGAATTCCGTCAGCGTCAGCTCGCCGGAATCAAACGTACTACTGAGGTCGATGCTGACGGAAATTACGTCTACTATGGAAACGAAGACTATTATGATTTCCTCTATAAAGATTTTACTACGGCGCAGACCCATAATGTTTCAATAAGCGGAGGCGGAAAGAATTTCAACTATTATGTGTCAGGTCGTCTATATCAGTATGACGGATTGTTTTCCTATAGTACTGACAAGTACAGGTCTATGAACCTCCGTGCCAAGATGTCAGCAGACATCCGTCCATGGCTTAAGCTGACTGAAAACGTTGTGTTCAACAACGAGTTCTATCATATTCCAAGTACATCGAATAAACAGAGTTCAGGTAACTTCTGGGATGCAATCAACTCGACAGGACACCCTAGTTCCCCTATCTTTAATCCGGATGGCACATTGACAATGTGTGGTGCTTATTCTGTAGGAGGTCTTGTGACAGAAAACAACTACAGGGACACAAATGCGAACAATTTCAAGACCACAACAGGCTTGAGAGCAGAGTTCTTCAACAAAACTCTACGCGCAAACGCAGATTTCACTTATTCATACAGAATGAATAATGAATTAACCAAACGTACAGTGGTGCCTTACAGTACAGGCCCTGGTGTTATCGAATATCTAGGTGTACCGGGCACAGATGATTATCTTCAGGAGTATTTCTCCGGTACCCAGTATATGGCAACTAATGCATACCTTGAGTATGAGAATACATTTGCAAAGAAACACTACTTCAAGGCAATGGCTGGATATAACTACGAACAGAAGAGATGGAAGGGTGCTACATCAAGAAGATATGACCTTCTCACTCCTGATACTGACGCCATCAATCTTGCTATGGGTGAAAGTATGACTGTTTCATCAAATGAGACTCGTTGGAGAGTTGCCGGTTTCATGTTCCGACTCAACTATTCATACGATGAGCGTTACCTGCTTGAGATAAACGGACGTTATGATGGGTCTTCGAAGTTCCCTACAAACAGCCAGTGGGGATTCTTCCCGTCAGCATCTGCCGCATGGCGTGTATCCAAGGAACATTGGTGGAAGATTGATCCGAAGTGGATTACAAGTCTCAAGATTCGTGGATCGTTTGGAGAACTTGGAAACGGTAGCGTAGCAGAATACGCTTTTCTTGAGACATTCTCATACTCGAACTTAGGTAAGGGTACAAATGAATATTGCCGTACTTTGGACGGAATCAGTGGCCTTCGTTATACAAGCGTTCCGTCTCAGATTCCGGACAATCTCACATGGGAAACATCACAGACTCTTGACTTCGGTGTGGATCTGACTATGTTCAATGGGCGTATGGAGTTTGTTGCTGACTGGTACAACCGTCGTACCTACGATATGTACACTACCGGTCCTACACTTCCGGATACATATGGTGCTGATGCTCCGAAAGGAAACTATGCTGACATGTATACTCGTGGTTGGGAACTATCTCTCTCTTGGAATGACTCCTTCCAGTTGGGAACTTCACCTTTCTCGTATGGTATCAAGGCAACACTTGCTGACAGCCGTTCATTTATTACGAAGTATTTTAACCCGACAAAGAATATCACTGACTATTATGAGGGTTATGAGATCGGTGATGTATGGGGATACCGTGTTGAAGGTCTCTTCAGAGATCAGGCGCAGATAGACACATATTGGACTGACATAAATACTGGTCTCCCGATCCCATATGAGCAGACCCGCATCCGTATGCACGACGATGGTATAACATATCCTGGAGATGTGATCTTCTCTGACCTTAACAATAATAATATGATTGATTCGGGCTCTGACACTGTTGATGATCCGGGTGACCGTGAAATTATTGGAAACACATCTCCTCGTTTGCCATACTCCTTCAACTTTGATGTCAGTTGGCATGGAGTCTCAATCTCTGCTTTCTTCCAGGGTGTAGGCAAACGTTTATGGCGCCCGTCTAAGGAAGGTCCGTTCTGGGGACAGTACTGCCGTCCGTATGCGATGGCTTACAAATGGCAGCTTGACAACTGCTGGACCCCGGAGAATCCGGATGCTTTCTTGCCGAAATACACGGGATATTGTGGAATTTCATGGCAGAACAGGCCTATTGACCGTTATATGATGGACGTGTCATATATCAGACTCAAGAATCTCCAGGTCGGATATAGCTTCCCTAAGAAAATACTTGAAAAGATCCATATGTCAAAACTCATGCTTTATTTCTCTGCTGAGAATCTATGGACCTGGTCGCCTATGCATAAGTATACTAAGGATTTTGATGTAGTTACTGTATGTTATGGCTCTGATAGTGACCTTGGAGGCTCTCAGGGTGACGGATACAATTATCCAACCATGAGAACATTCAGCTTTGGATTGCAAATTGAATTCTAAACTATTGATGCTATGAAATTTACATTGAACAAAAATATATTTGGAATGCTTCTGTTGTGTGCGGTAGTGGCATCATGTTCTCTCTTTGAACCACCAATCACCTCATCAGACAGAAAGACCGTGTTTGGATCAGAGAAGGGTATCGAGGCATATTCTTATTCTTTGTACACCTTGATACCGTCTTTGGAGGATGTGTTCTACCAGGAGTCGTCTCATGTGGACTATTGTGCTGCTAACAGCTATTGGGATTTCTATGTGGATGGTACATATAACCCTGAGCAGAAGACTTCATGGAGCTGGGGTGATCTCAGAAAGGTGAATTATTTTCTGGACGCACTTAAGAGTGAGGATTGTACAGTAACGGAAGATGTCAAGGAGCATTATATCGCTCTCGGATACTGGTTCAGGGCATGGTTCTATTTTGGAAAACTTTCAACTTATGGTGCAGTACCATGGTTTGAGCATGTCATCAGCAGTACTGATGAGGCTACAATGTATAAGGATCGCGATCAGAGAGATTTGATTGTGAAAAATATTATCAGAGACCTTGACTATTGTTATGAACACCTCAAGACTACTGAGTCTGTAGGTAATTCCCTTGTTTCAAAGTATGCGGCACTGCTTCTTAAAGCACGTATCTGTCTTTATGAGGCTTCATGGAAGAAATACCATAACCTTCCGAACGATATTTATACAGCAGAGGATCTATATGAACAGGCAGCAGAAGCAGCGGACCTCATCATGAAGTCTGGTAAGTTCTCTTTGAATACTTCGACTTTCCACAATGGACAGAATGAAGTCGGAGCTTATCGTGCAGTCTTCCATAGCGAATCTATTATTGAGGAAGAGGTGATCATGGGTCTTTGTACTGATCCTGATTATGGTGTATACTGTGCTGCTACCAGATATTTCAACAGCAATTACGGCAACGGTGACTGCGCTTCCAGAGCCTTTGTCCACACTTATCTTAATCTTGACGGAACTCCTTTCACCTCTAAGGTGAATTATTCTACAGTTCCGTTCAAGGATGAGTTTACTGGCCGTGACAAGCGTATGGAGCAGACTTTCAAGTTCCCTGAGTACAAATCTTATGGAGCCAGTCATGCTGACCTTGTACCGGACATTCTTCTTCAGAATGCTGTTACAGGCTACCATACCATCAAGTTCTCCCTTGATGATGTCAGACATAACTCTACATCCAATAGTACCAATTCTCTTCCGTTGATGAGATATGCTGAGGTGCTTCTTATCTACGCTGAGGCTAAGGCTGAGCTTGGTACACTGACTAATACAGATTGGGCGAATACCATCGGAAAGCTCCGCGCTAGAGCGGGTATTACAGGTGGCTTGAGCAGTAAGCCGGTGGCTGTTGATAAATATCTTCAGGAGACTTTCTATCCTACTGTAACAGATCCTGTGATTCTTGAGATCCGCCGTGAAAGAGCAATCGAGCTGTTCTTTGAGGGCTTCCGTATCGATGACCTGAACCGTTGGGCCGAAGGACATCTTTGGGAGGATCTTCCTTGGACAGGAATTCATATCGCTGAGCTTGATGCTCCGGTTGATGTAAGAGGCAAGGGTAGGGATGAGCTCTATTTCAGTGAGAAACCGATATCTCAGATTCCATCTGCATATAAAGATATTTATGTTCAGATTTTTCCTCAGAATTCCAAAGAACAAGGTTTGAGGGCTAATCCTAATCCTGCTGGAGGATATGACCTTGAGTACAAGCTTGCTGTTCCAAGAATCTGGCATGACGACGACAGGCAGTATCTGGAGCCGGTTCCTCCTCAGATCATCAGAGAGTATGCTGCCAGAGGTTATTCGCTCTCCCAGAATCCAGGTTGGTAATAAGAAATTTGAAATATTATGATAAAAAACATTAAAACAATATTGGCTCTTCTGACGGTAGCATTGTTAACGTCAGCATGCTTTACGCCAAGGGATTACGACTATTCGAAATGGTATGCTGATCCGGAGGGGGCTGATGGCGGTAGAACAATCAGGGTGATGTCCTTCAATCTCAGGTCAGCTGACAGTAATGACCCGGGTGAGAATAACTGGACTGCCCGTCGTCCTGCAGTCAAGGCTATGTTGGCTGCTCAGAACCCCCTTCTGATGGGAGCTCAGGAGTGTGATCCTATCCAGAGAAAGAATATTATCGAAGATGATCCTCGCTATGCAGCAATCGGTATTGATCTGAACGGACCTGGCGATTGTGAGGAGTGTGCAGTGTTCTACCTTAAAGACTCTATCGAGGTTCTTTCGAACGCTACATTCTATCTGTCGAATACGCCAGATGTTCCAAGTCGTCTGAATGGTACAAGTAACTATAGAGTATGTACATGGGGAAAGATGAAGTTGAAGAAGGGTGGACAGGAGTTTTATTTCTTCAATACACACCTTGAATACTCTGCGGCTCAGTTGAGGCAGCCGGAAATGGATATCATTCTTGGTAAGATCAAAGAGATAGTTACCGAAGATGCACCTATGGTTCTTCTTGGTGACTTCAACTGCGATGAAGATGACCCTATCTATGAAGGTATTAAAGATTACGGATTCCAGAGTTGCCGTATCAAGGCTGTAGTAGGAGATTCTCACAATACTCATAATGGCTTTGGTAAATATTCCCAGAGATTGGACCATGCATTTTTCAAAGATTTTGCAGGGGTAAGCAGGTTTACTACTGACAGAAATAAATATGCCGGTATTACCTATATCTCTGACCATTACCCGATTCTGATAACCTTAAAATTCTGATAGTGCTATGAAAAAGTTATTTTATTCCGCTTTTTTGCTTCTGGCAGTATCATGCACAAAAGCACCTGTTGTCGAGGTTACAGCCGGTTTTACGACAAACAAGGATGTCTATAAGGTAGGTGAGGAAGTATTCATTGAAAATACATCTGTTGTCAAGAATGACATTCTCGCATTATGTAAATGGGAATACGACGGAGAAGAGGGTAAGACAGCTCATTACGGACTTGAGTTCGAAGGACTGTCATTCAGCACTCCAGGTCTTTATACCATCACCTTGACATCATATGCAGAGCAGGGTGCCGGACAGGACACATATTCCAAACAAATCTGCGTTGTTCAGGAAAACGATACTCCATGGGCGTTCTTTACTTGCCCTAATCTGATTAAGTCCGGAGAGGAGGTCATCTTTAAGGATGGCTCCCATGATGATGTCGGTGGCATACAGACATGGTACTGGACAATAGGAGACCTGGTTTACGAATGCGAAGATCCGTATGTGACTTTTGAGACTCCTGTCACTGGCCTTGTTGTAACTCTTACAGTCACTGATGTTTACGGAGCAAATGACAGTTTTTCCAGAACCATTGATGTAATCGAATAAATCAGGAAAGAAGATGAAAAAAATATTTGCTTTATCAATTGTATTGCTCGCATTCTCTTCATGTCAGAAGGAAAATGCGGTCTCCGTTCCTGAGGAGGACGTCGCTTTTGTCACAATCGGGAATCTCATTACGAAATCTCAGATTGGAACAGATGCAGTCCTGAAGTGGAGCGCGGAAGATAAACTCGCCGTTTTCGGTAATGATGATTATACTCCTGCAGAGTTCGTTTATCGCTCAGGAGCAGGATACTCCACTGCATCATTTGGTGGGCAGAAACCGCTGGGTGATGAATATATAGTATGCCACCCTTCCACAACAAGATGTGATGGTATTACACTCAGAGGTATCATCGATACAAAAGTAAGTCGTCAGATGCCTGTCCAGACTCTTGGATCTCTCCCGATGTGGGGAAAGACAAAGGACCTTTCAAAGGTTACATTGTCGAGTGTCTGTGGTATCATGAAGCTGGATCTTAAAGGAAGTGTCAAACTTCAGTCTATCCTTCTTGATGCAGGAAGACCGATATCAGGTGAGGTCCTTTGTACTATTGAGGATGGTCTGTTTGCAATGATTGGTGGCGCCAATGTTGTCTATATGGAGACTGATGGCGTTGAAATCGTTCCTTCTGAGGCTACATCATTCTATTTTGTACTTCCTCCAGGTGAATATGAGTCTATGAAAGTCAACCTTACTGATACAGAGGGTGAGGTGTCTTATCTGACTCTTGAGGACGTATTTGTAATTGAGCAGGGAGTCTTTACTACTGTTGCTCTTAACCTTTAATTTAATAACAATTAACTGATATAAAATGAAAAGATTTTGTCTATTCACATTGATTTCTTTGGCATTTGCAGCTGTTGTTTCGTGCCAGCGCGAAGAAGCCGAGAAATTACCTGCCCCATCGCCGGTTCTGGTAACCGCTGGACAGTATGATGCAACATTCATTTGGGAGACAGTCAGAAATGCCGAAGCTTATGAGCTGGTGCTTAATGATGAGGCCCCGCTTACAGTAAAAGGTGTGAGCATCACACTTGAAAATCTCCAGGAAGCAACCGATTATACTCTCAAGATGAGGGCTTTGGCTCCTCAGGGCAGTACAACTTGGCTGGATTCGGATTATTGTACGCCTGTCAAGTTCTCGACAGCTGGCAAGAAACAGCTTGCCAAGCCGACACTCAAGGCATCGGATGTTCTCTCTTATAGCTTTGCAATCAATTGGAATCCTGTGAGAAACGCAGCCAAATATGTTTACGCGATCGGTGACGGTCCTCAGATGGAGACCTATGAAACAGGTTTCGTTGTGTCTGATCTGAATTATTTTACTGAGTATCCGGTCAAGGTGAAGGCTGTTCCATCAGATGATATGCTTGATCTGATTTCAGAGAGTGAATGGGCGACTATCAGCGTGACAACCCAGAACGTTACCCAGCTTGCAGCTCTCAATCTTAAGAGCAGTGCGATAGGCTCAGCAGAGTTCACTGTTTCTTGGGATGCTGTTCCACACGCTGTTAAATATGTATGTCAGCTTGATGGAAGCGAGGCTGTTGAAGTTACTGATACATTCGTCAAGTTTGACGGACTCAGCTCGCAGAAGGATTACACCGTTTATGTTCAGGCTGTGGCTGCAGATACTGATGTCAAGAGTCCGCGTGCTGCAATCAGTGTAACCACTAAGAAGGGCCCAAGCCCAGATGATAAGGGTGGTGATCTTGGTGACTTTGAGGAAAAACCAATCTTCTAAATTTGAATGCATATGAAGAAGTTATTATACATATTTGCCGCAATGGCGGCTTTGTCGACAGTCTCTTGTGTAAAGGAGAATTTCAACGAAGGTCAGGAAGGTACAACGACTTTCTATGGTAAGGCTGTTGATGTAAAGACGCTGGTCTTGGACGGACACACAGTGTGGTCTGCGAATGACAATATCAAGGTGTTTTACAATAATACCAATGTAGTTGCGGAACTTAAGACAGGTGAAAATACGTCATCTGCCACTTTCGAGGCTGCAGTCGGAACAGCAACAGATTATTATGCAGTTTATCCGGCATCTGAAACAGCTTCGATGACTGACGGCACAATGACTGTGACCATTCCTGCAACCCAGAATGGTCTGTTTGGAGCTGGTCATGTCGCTGTTGCAAAAGCAGAAAACAAGACGTTTACATTCACTAACGTAAATGCATTCCTGAAGATGACTTTCACTTCAGCTCAATACACTAGAATTGTGGTAGAGAGTATTGCAGGAGAGGCTCTTGCTGGTGATCTCAGCATTACATTTACAGGAGGAACCCCTGCAGTTGCTGCTACTTATGCAAATACATCATCTTCAGTTGAAGTGACATCAGAGACTCCTTTCCCTGCCGGTGATTTTTATATCAGCGTACTTCCAGGTGTGACTCACACTAAGGGACTTCTCGTGACTTGCTACAACGGTGCGGAAAAAGTCGGAACGTACTTTGTCGACAAGTCAGTCGTTACAGAGGCTTCAGTGACCCTTACATTTGATGTGTTCGAGCCTAATGGCAATTACTATGTGACTGCTGAGGGTGCAGGTAACAATAATGGTCTTAGTCTCGCAAACGCAATGCCGGTGTCAAGGATGGTTTCTCTTCTTCAGAAGGCGACAGCTGACGAGGCTGCCCGCAAGGCAATCGACGGTGCTGTGTTCAATATCGCTGCCGGCGAGTATGAACTCGCACAAGAGGCGCTAGCTCTTGCATATGATGCGGCAGAACCGGTAAACATCACTTTCAAGGCTGACGGAGAAGTAAAATTCTCTGGTAATGAGGCTCACACTATCATGGCTGTCAGCGGTGCTGATGTGACTTTGAATGGAATCATCTTGACAAAGTCTGTGGCAACAGAGAGCAATGTCGGTGCAATCAAGGTTTCAGGTGAAAACACAACTTTGACTCTTGATAACTGTCAGGTTTATGGAAATACAGTAGATGGAGAGCAAATCTCTTGCGCAGGAATCGCTGTGCTTGAAGGTGCAGGACTTGTTATAAAGGACTGCGTGTTCACAGAGAACAATGCATACTCGACAGCTGTGTTGTACGTTAATGGCGGTGATGTGACTGCAACCGGATCTCACTTTGAGAGTAACTGGGTGGATGCAAGTGTCGGTGTCATGCTTCTTGAGGGAGCCCAGACTGCATCTTTCACAAATTGTGAGTTTATTGACAACCATGCTTACCAGTTTGGTATGATTCAGCATGTAAGCGGTCAGACAACTTTCACAAACTGTAACTTCAAGGATAACGGAGTCTACAAGACCAAGTTCCCTGGCGTGTTCCAGCTTGATGAGGGAGGTTCTGGTAAACTTACCATCATCGGTGGTGAATGTTCAGGAAATGAAGCTGGTACAGCTGGTGTTCTCAATCAGGAGATGACAGGTGCTGAGTTTGAAATGACAGATGTCCTCATCAAGAATAATCACGGATACGAACAGGCTGGTGCAATGTGGGTTGGTGCAAAGGGCACTTTGACAAGATGTACGCTTTCATCAAATACATCGGATTCGACAGATAAGAAGAAAGGACAGTCAATGACAGTCAAGAGTCCGGATTTCGGAATGTACGGCTGTATCGTGGAGAATCATGTCGGAAAGAAGAGTTCAAATGCGATTGCTGTTATCGACGATGCAAGACTGACCATCGGTTCTGATTCACAGGGTAAAAGGTCTGTCATCAGAAACAACACTGCAGATTGGGGTGGAGCATGCTCTCTTACCGGAACATCTGAAATTATTGCATACGATACTGATATCGTAGATAACCATGCAAAAGGCTCAGGATCATTCCGTATACTGGAAGATTCAGATCTGTATTTAACGAATTGTGTGTTCAGAGGGAATTACACTACAAATGGTAATGGTGGTGCATTCGCATTTGAAAGTGCCGGAACATTGTATTGCAACGGTTGTCATTTTGAGGACAATTACGCGCAAAATGAAGGTGGTGCGATCATGGTTGATAACGGTAGTTCAGATGCATACTTGAATGCATGTACATTCAAGGGTAATTATAGTCAGAAACAGTCATTCGGAACGACAGTATATGTTCATACCAACAATTCATTTGCTATGAACAACTGTACAATTGCGGATGATACATATTCAGAGACAAATCATGCTTCTGAGCCAAGAATAAGTTGGTTGAACTTTAATCAGCCGCTGAAAGTATGGCTCTCGAACAATACATTCATCGGAGTTCCGCGTCATAATGGCACACCTACTTATGGTGGATTGATACGTATATGGTTTGATGTCGACACTGATGCATATTTTGTAAACAACATTGTTGTAAATGACACCCAGGAGAACACATGGTCTTTCTGTCAGTATGCTATGACTTTGAGTCAGACTAATGTGCCGTCAGTCAAACTGTATCATACAAAGTATTCTGTATTTGAGGGAGCCGATGATACTCAGGAGAGACTTGTTTTTATGGAAAATCCGACAAGTTCAGACTTTACAAGGGATTATTTCGGTGGCCTCACCTGGAATGCAGACAAGTGCTACTGGTCTTGGAACGGAACAATGACAGGTGGAGCTAACACCAACAAGATCACCAAGGATGAGTTTGTTGCAACCATGAATACTGCTGCTCCTGAATTCAAGACATGGCTTGAGAGCATTGATGCTCTTGATAAGGACCAGCTCGGAAACAGCCGTGGCTCAGGTGAGTGGTGGCCAGGATCTTATCAGAAGAACTAATCGTATTATATGGTAAATACAATTAAGAATATAATTGTATCTGCACTTGCCATGCTGCTTTTCAGCGGCGTGGCAATGTCGCAGGCCGTTGTGTCAGTTGATCCAACTGCTGAAGTTGGACCAATTAAGATGATGAACGCGGCGAATAATGGTCCTAAGGGAGGTAATTTCAAGGACTATAAGGCCTTGCGCATCCCTTATGCCAGGACTCACGACACTCCTCATAGATGGAATTCCCACACAGTGGATATCGATCAGGTCTTTCCGGATTGGAATGCCAATGTGAATAATCCTAAGTCATATGATTTTACTCTGACTGACGAACTTCTCGCAATGATGATCAAGGCAGGAACCAAACCATTCTTCCGTCTTGGACAAAGCATAGAGCATGATTCGAAAAAGTATGGTATATATCCGCCAAAGAACTACAAGAAGTGGGCGAAGATATGCGAGCACATTATCCGTCACTACAATGAGGGATGGGCTGACGGCCATAAGTGGAATATCGAGTATTGGGAGATCTGGAATGAACCGGATCTGGATGCACCTGGTGACAGATGGAAGAGAGATCCACGTTGCTGGGGAGGTACTCAGGAGCAGTTCTATGAGTTTTATGAGGTGGCGGCCAAGCATCTTAAGAAGTGCTTTCCACATCTGAAGATCGGAGGTCCTGCATTCGCTGACCCTCGTAAATATGGCCCTCCTTTCCTTGATTATGTAAAGGCTACTGATACTCCTCTTGATTTCTTCTCATGGCATATGTATCATCGTAGACCTGTAAGAGTCGATGAGGATGTACGCAAGGTTCGTGAAATCCTTGATGAGAAGGGATTTAAGGATGTGGAATCTATCCTCAATGAGTGGAATTATGTAAGGAAATGGGAAGAACCTGATGATTACAGTACCAGGGTTCGTTTGTCTGTTAAAGGAGCTGCTTATGTGGCTGGCGTGATGTGTATGTGTCAGAATGCTCCGCTTGACATGTTGATGTACTATGACCTTAGACCTACAGTGAGCTATAATGGCGCCTTTGCTGCTTATCACTATGATCTTCTGCCTGGTTACTGGCCATTGTATTATTGGGCGGAACTCGTCGATTACGGCACTCAGGTGAAATCATCATGTGAAGAAAATGACATCTACACCTGCGCTGCAAAGTCTGCTGATGGAAGGGTCAGGCTTCTTGTCACACGCTATAATGAGGATGATTCGGTCAAGGATCTCAAGGAAGTGACTATTGATGTGCCTGAAGGAATGTCGGTGAAGACGGTAAGGATTACTGACAAGGAAGGTTCTGACAGGAAACTACCTTCAGATGTCAAGGCTCTTGTCCTTGGATCGACAGCGGTGGCGTTGATAGAAATGGAATAAATAGAAACTGATCTATAACATAGCGTATGAGATTCATTAATTTTATACTCTCCGTCTTTTTAGCTGTACCCGTTATTTTCGGGTGCAACGAAAAACATTCTGAACCATACAAGAGTATTCATGTGGAATTGAGTCAGACTCTTGCTCCAGTCAATGAGGGTGGGGATGTTGCTTACAACTATTTAGAATGTGAGCAAGTCGGTTATTTCACAGATACCCGCGATTATGGTACTGTTGTCATGTCTACAGATGATAAGGCTACCATGTCGGCTTCCCTGGAGGTTAAATCTGGTGCAACATCTTTGTGGTGTTACACACCTGGTCAATATGGACTGCCTCAAGGATTGTCTGTGCCAGCCCGATTGTCAAAAAAAGATCATGCAACAGCAGCTTCTGTTGAAGGAATGATATTCCTCACCGAGAGTATATCCCTTTCCCAAAATACAGTAAGAGGTACTATCGTTCCATTGACGTCAGGTGTAGTGCTGGATATCATCGATTCGGAGGGGAATCTGGCTGGGAAAACATTTAAATCAGTACAACTACAGACTAATGATGACACCGCTCTGGCTGGACAGATTACGATGAACCTGTTTCAGACAAAGATAGAGGAGGTCACCAACCCGTCTTCTTTGCTCAATATTGACTGTCCTGGATTTACTGTCGGCACAGCATCAGACCACACCAGTATAGGTGCGACCATTTTGCCATGTGATTTTGCGGGAACCATTACTGTTTCCGGTGATGACTTCAATTTGGCATTCACGATCTCTGAGCCAATAGTTTTTCAAGCAGGATATGTCAAGCACATCACTCTGGACCTGGCGAAGGCGGGTCAAGCTCAGAAGCAATTGCCAAAGAGATTGGGAATATTGGGGGACTCGATTTCTACATTTGAAGATATGATCCCGTCTGACCATAGGACATATTATACAAATCCTGCTTCAAGCGGCTGTAATGTCGATACA
>JAEIGA010007369.1_pt1 | contig 16729 bp, 31 predicted proteins | sample 9270691 | NCBI WGS metagenome assembly JAEIGA01 (sample SAMN17057246, study PRJNA624740) | gut metagenome | biome: biome; isolation source: fecal sample | host: Bos grunniens | place: China: Xizang | collected 2019
ATTTACTAACCCCCAACCCCCTCACACCCCTACTATAAAAGTAGGGGTTATTTTTTTGCCTCATACCCACCCTAGATATTTAAATATGGATTTAGATTTTCGTTTTGGATTTTAATTTTGGATTTAGAATATCAATTTTGATTTTAAATCTTGATTTAAATTTTGATTTACATTTTCAATTTTGATATTTAAATATCTTAAATTATCATTTTACATTTTCGATTTTCATTTTTGGATTTAGATTTTAATTAAAAATTAAATCGAATTTATACTTGACATTTAATAATAATGGTGGTATAATTAATATAGAAAGTGAGGATGACAATATGAAAAGATATGAATACTTAGAAGAGAGTCTTAGAGACAATGAGGACAATGAAGATGTAAACGCCGACTTTATTAGAAGCGTATGGACTGATAAACATGAGAAGCTATTATCATTTGCAGATAAAGTCTTAGATTATCTATGGGACATCGTAGAGACTGAACAGGGCGTAGTTATTATTCTTATGGATAGTGGGCTGTATGAAGGAAGATATGACAGCACTACTATTAAGCGTATAAGTGATAATCACGAATACTTAAAGTTTAACAGTATAGACGAGTTAGAAGAAACAATTAGATTTATTATAGGTGGCGGTTGGTTAGATACCCCTACAACGCTCTAAAAGGGGTCAAATTCGGCTTCTAATTTTTAGTCTAACAACTTACCACATAATACCATGGAAAAGGAAATAGGGCATAAATAGAAGCGTATAACAATATATATGACGTATTATTATAATATATATGCTGAGAAAAATAATTTTCGCTCATTACCTCGATAGACTGGGAAAAATTATTTTCCCTCATTACCTAAGTAATATTTAAATACCAAAACTTCGGGCATTTTTAACTGTGGGGATATTTAAATATCAAAAAGAGATGTATAATATTTAAATATCTAAGAGTGTGAGTTGATATTTAAATATCACTTGTAATCCAACAATCAAATTGTCAGACAATTCATAAAATAGTTAGTCTTTAAAATTTTACGCAAAAAGTGTTGACACCCCTATGCGAAAGATGTACAATGAATACAGTTGATAAAGGCGTGACACGAGTCACACAGACAGATAGGAGAAAAAAAACTATGAGAAACAATGTTTACAATGCAGTTTGTTATGATGGAGTTGATGCTTATTGTATCAAGGTTATCGCTGACAACGAAAGCGAAGTAAAAGAAACATTCAAGAATACAGACCTCAAGGTTGTATTTATTGATTATCTTTACGAGTGGGACAACTTAGATAAACATATTAAGGGAGCTTTAAGAGGCGAGTGGGAGCTTGCTGATGGCGATAAAGATATGGCGATGGCAATTAAGAGAGTTGTAAGACTCAGGACAGGCATGGACTTGCTTGGTCAGTTCGCATAAAGACTGGAGCTCTGCTGAGGCAGGGCTCTTTTTATTTGGTTATGTGATATTTAAATATCTAAAAGTGATAGGTCTGATATTTAAATATCTAAAGCGATGAATTTATCAAATTTATGCTTGACAGACATAACTACATAGTATATAATTCTAAGCGTAGGATAAATAAGCAAAACAGATAGGAGTACAAAATGGAAATAATAACACAACCAAAACTATTAGACGATTACCCTTGTAATAATATGGCGCTTGAAGTCTTTGTGAGCGCTTGTGCTAAATGGGCTGAGAAGCACCACGACTACACCCACTTAGTAAATATTAAAGACGTGTATTTTGACATAGGACAGCAGTGGATGTATACAGCCTTAATAACCACAGACAGTAGAACGGGAGAACATTGGCAGTCTCTATGCCCTCGTGATTGGGTACTCGTGGTTAATTGTATGGACATTGAGAAAATAATCGAGATGGCAAACTACTACATGGAGACAATAGAAAAGTATGAGGTAAAGCTGTATCCTAAATTTGAAGAATAAGGTTATACACACGGGCTCGTCTCGTGTGTTATTATATATAATATTTAAATATTAATATATACATTATTAATTATTATATTTAAATATATATTAATATATATTATTATATATGATATTTAAATATTAATCACCGTGAGCGAAGCGAACGGCTCAGGGGGTGTGGGGGGCGAGGTAGCCACCCCCACATATATATTTATATATATAATAGTAGGGGCTGTGGATAAGTTGATAACTTTTAAAAATCTAGCATTTTCAATGGCTAGAAGGTTGTCAACACTGTTGATAACTATGTTGATAACTTTTGTGGATAACTTTTCTGACCGTTGGTCATTATTGCTTGAAACGCAGTCGTACCAAGGGCTGACAGCACTTTTGTTAGATATTAAAATATCACACCACTATAAACTTTTTGTGGATAACTCTGTGGATAACTCTGGGAAGCCTTGATATTACTGAACTGGAAGCACTTATCAACACCTGTTGATAACTTTTTGCAACCACAACATATTGTGGTTTGATAAAAAATTTAAGAAATTTAAAATTAGTGCTTGACAAAGTTATCAACATAGTGTAATATAATGACTGTGGCAAACAGATAGCCACGAGGATTATAGATAGTGAGGTATATTATGAGAGACATTTACAAAGAAGTTGAATATTGCACTGATTTATTAAGCGTGCTCTATGACGTCCCACAGATAACAGAAATCAAGGTATCTAAAAGAATGAAAAACAAGTTTGGACAGTGCACGACTAAAAGAAATGATGATTCATATATTAGATTAACCTTTGCTTCTTTTATTCTTGATGATAACTATCCAAAAGAAGCTTTTTATAATACAGTTGTACACGAATTACTACATGCAATTGACCACAATAAAACAACGACTAACGGCGGGCATGGTGGTAAATGGCTAGAGATGGCTCGAGAGGTTTCTGACTGTCTACCTTTTGGTGATATTACTAGATTTGCTTCTGATAGCAAAGTAAAGGCTAGAAACGAGGTTATGCCTAAAAGGGAATATAAAATCGTTTGTCCTAACTGTCACAGCTTATGTGGAAGGAGATATGGTTATAGAGCGCCTAAGTGGTATACACACCCTGATAAATATAAATGCACGATATGCGGACATCATGGACTGGTAAGGGCTTAATTGCCCTTACTTTTTCTTTAAGTGTGTGATATTTAGATATTAAATGGAATACTAGATATTTAAATATTAAAAAGTTTATAATTATTTTAGAAAAAAGCGTTGACAAACACAGGGAGATATGATATTATAATAGTGTCCTAAGAGATGGGACGCACATAGATAGGAGATTAAGAAAATGTATAAGTATGAAATTTGGAATGATGGTTGCTGTTTACATGAAGAGGATGACTTCGAGGGTTACATCGAGGTTAAAGAAGAGGCGCAGTTCTATGCTACAGAGATACTGGGTTATGACCTTGAAGATGTAGAAATCATAATTGACAAATATTAAACACACTGGGCGCTCTGGGAGGGCGTCCTTATTTTACCCAGAGTAGATGATATTTAAATATCTAAGACTTAAAGTTAGATATTTAAATATCTGGATTGTACTTGTAGAAATACAAAAATAGTTCTTGACATAGTGACCTTATGATGATATAATGGACTTGTTCCAATCGAGAGGAACACAGTCTTCTTTCATAAGGGATTGGCTAGTGCCTTAACTAGCCATTATTAAGCAGATACACAAGTCTATGGGCAGAATGGTTCTTATAGACTTGTAGACTATAAATCTATTATCCTCCTATCTTATTTACAGGGCTGTGGCTAATGAAGCACAGCCCACTATTTTTGTAAAAGTACGAGATATTTAAATATCTTAAGCTGATAGAAAAAACTTGTAAAAATTTTTAATTTAGGGGTTGACATATAGATATAACTATGATATTATAATGGAGAAGTAAATAATTGATTTAAGCCCTTGACATTAAGCGCAAGGCAGAAAGGAAAAATTATGACAGTAGAAAACATGAGAAGCCCACGTACAGGAGCAAAGGTTGCAAACCAGTTTATTATTCGTGACAGATACAAAGAAATCTTTCAGTCTTACGAAAGCACAATAGCTGAGATTGACCATGATAACCGTACAATCACTATTGGCAGGGATTGGGATTATTCAGCAACTACTAGCAAATATAGAAACGAATTCTTTGATGATTTTGGTTTTAGCGAGTTAGCAAGCAAGCAGGGACTCAGAAAGGCTATGGAAAAGTGTCTGTGTACAAGCGACGTTGGAGTTAAATACAAGGTAGTATTTGAAGCCTAAGAGATAGCAGGGGCGCAAGCCCTTGCTTTTTTGTTTTCGATTTTAGATATTTAAATATTAATTAGAGTTACTTATAGATATTTAAATATCTAATATAACTATTATGTTATGATATTTAAATATTAAAAGGTGCTTCGCGGAGAAAATAATACTTGACAAATTAATTTTGCTGTGGTATATTATAACCATCACAACGACGAGATAGAGAAAGGACTTTTTGTATGGCAATTTTTGTATGTGGACTTATTGTATTGATTGGTGGATATTTTAGCAATATGTAAAAAAGTGCTTGACAAATAATAAAACCAGTAGTACAATAAAAGTAACTTAAAAATAGTTAACAGATAGGAGAGAAATTATGTTTGATGTTGAAAAAGTAAGAGAGCAAATCGAAGGTTTGACAGAAGCAGAACAGGTGGCTATATGGAATGAGTATTGTGAAAAGGTTAACTACTTTGACGATGAAATCTTAGAGAATGACCTTGACGAGCTTTTAGCAGATAAGACACCGTCTGAAGTGTGGAACTCTATTTCTAGTGATTATCGTGACAGCGATGACTATTGCACTTTCAATGGATATGGCTTGCTTGTATCGTATTCATATCTTGATGACAGCTATTCACCATTTGACATTGAAGCCCTTATTGATTGGATAGTTGACAATGAGGACACTCTAGGATATTTCTGCTACTGTGATGTTGAAGTAGAAGAAGACGAAGAAGACGGGGACGAATAATCCCCTCTTCTGAGGCTCTATTTTGCCTCTTAAACGGCTTTGAGTAGTTTTGCCTATAAAGTGTAAGACGAAACTATTTGGAGCGAATTAAGGGGCGTTTACGAGCTTATAACGATAGATATTTAAATATCAAACCGTAGTGAGCTCAGATATTTAAATATCGAGGCAGCAGAGTTTGACAAAATAAAAACCATAAAAAATTTTAAATTTACTATTGACATCGGATTTTAAAAGTGTATAATAATAATTGTAAGATAAATAAGTCAAGAGAGGATAAAACAATGACTAAAAAAGAAAAAGAATTTTACAAGAACAAAAAACCTATAGGTGTAAAGTGCACGTCAAACTTTGGTGGTATCGCAATAAAGGAACTAACTGATGACTATGTTATCTTTGAGGGAGAGCTTGGAGACCTTCATACATCTAAAGTTTACTACAACGTAAAAGGCGAGTCATATTTTAAATACTATGGCAGACGTGAGTATTTCAATGAATACATGAGAGTATAAGAGAGGATAAAACAATGCATATTGATACAGAATTAAAAGAAAAGTTTTGGATGGCTGGAGTTATTTTAATTATTCTTATAGCGCTTCTAGTGGGTTGTTACGTGCAGAAACACGACACCCTCAAGTGCTATTGGAATGGTGATGTATTCGTGCAGGAAAAGACAGAAAGAATTTTGAATTATAATTCAAAAAAGGACTTGACAAAAGGTTATTACTATGTTACAATAGATAACAACAATACAACAGAGATATTCGCAGACGATACGATTGTTAAAGTTGTAAAAGAAACCCAATAACAAAACAATAAAAGAAAGATGGAGAGCGGAGACCTTTATGGTTTCCGTTTTTCATTTTTGATTTTGAATTTTGATATTCAAATATCATTTTCGATTTTAAATTTAGATTTAATATTTAAATATTAAAATCAATTTTGATTTTTAAATTTAAATTTAATTTGTAACATAAAATAAGTTACAAAAAAATTAAAAAAACGCTTGACAAACTAAAACGCTAGTGCTATAGTACAATTAAAGAATAACAAAGGCGGTTAATAGAGACCGAAACATAAACTAGAAAAGAGGAAAATAAAATGATGAATGATTTTGAAATCACAGCAGAAGCAGAAGAAGTATTTGAGGGCATGGATAGAGCAGACAGAGCCGAAGCGCTTGACCGCTCAATATACCACCTCACAGACGACTTTGTGAATTATAACGAGTCAGAACTGCGTGGAGCGTGGCATGATGGTTATGACCTCAGAGCAAACGTCGAAGCATATTTCGTCGATGCAAACTTCGACGAAGAAGAGGTTGAAAAGGGTATCGAAGCGTTTGTTGAATACTTTGACCTTTAAAATTCGAATATGCTTCTAAGGCTTCAGGAAGGGTTTTAACGCCCTTCCTTTTTTATTTGATAACTTTATCGTTAAAACACACAGAAACGGAAATAAGGGCAAATTAGAGCGTGCTAGAGGTATATTATATAATATAACCATCGCTATATAAGACGTATTATTAGCAAGCGATAAAACAAGCGACAAAAAACAAGCGATGCAAGACAAGACGCCACGAAAAATTTATAACCCCAATTACCCACATTTTAATATTTAAATATCTGGGGCTTTTGTGTGTGAGTATGTTTAATTTTAGATATTTAAATATCAAAGAACTAACCATAGAGTTTAAAAAAAATATTGAAATATTTTTCAAAAAAGTGTTGACATTATAAGTCAGTAGTGTATAATTATACTTGTAAATAAGATATTTGCTTTTGAAAGGAGCACAGAGATGACAACTATTTATTCAGAAAACAATAACATGATGATACCTAAGGGCTTTACATGGCACGAACAGGTGTGGATGTGGAATGAAGCCGACGAACTCTATTATAACGTAGAGGACGAAGAGGACGGCACTTATAGCCTTGATAGCGCTATGAAGAGAATCGCGCTCGGACAGTTCAAACCACTGTAAGACAAAGGCGGATTAATTAGGACAGAGAGTCCAAATCCGCCTTATTTTATTTTTATGAGTATAGATATTTAAATATCAAAAAAGAACGATGACAGCTTAGATATTTAAATATCAAGACCTTTTGCGCCTTCAAAAACTGCGGACATTTTGGATTTTGAAAAGTGAGGGTAATAGGGCAAAAATATTTTTCCACAGGGCACACAGACAAACCAGAGAGCGCACAAAAAATTTTTTTAAAAAAGTGTTGACATACGTCTTTTATAGTAGTAGTATATTAGTGTACCAATGAGGTACACAGTTCACTTTTATTGTTTTATAGATGGGAGATTAAAACTATGACAAACGGATATTTAGAAATCAGATTTGCAGGACACAATAAAGTTTGTTTTGTGGATGAAGTAAAGGCTTACAGATACGCAAGCCTTGCAGACAACCAGAGAGCCAATGCAAGACAGCCTTACAGCCTTGTAGTGCTTCCTACATTCAGCACAACTGAGGTTGTACTTAACGAAGTTCGCTCTCACGAATGGAAGGAAGGCAAAGCGCCGAACTGGTCTATCATTTATTTCGATGAATGTTGCGACTTGCAGGTGATGCGTTTCGTAACAAGAGAGCAGGCTCAGGAGTTCGCTAAATACTGCGAATTCGGTGTGCTTGCCATCGTAGGCGTGAGATACGAATACGCAGTGATTCAGGCGTGGGAGAATGACCACCCTGACGCCTACGAAGAGTAGATAGAAGCAGAGAGAGGCAGGGTTGAGCATCCTGCCTTTTGTTTGTAGTTTGTTTTGATATTTAAATATCTAAAATCAAAATCAAATTTAAAAATAGAATTCAAATTTAATATTTAAATATCAAAATCAATTTTAGATTTTAAATTTAGATTTTATTTTTGAATTTTAAATTTGAAAATTAATTTTAAATTTTAGTTGACATTTTAGATTTTAGTATTATAATAATAATTGATGATAGATTTTTATTTCAGAAGGGAGTTCATTATGGACGAATACACACAGCAGGCAGAGAAGTTTCTTGAGGACACTAACACAACATTCACAGTGGTAGCATACAGAGGTAGAGCGTTACCAGTCTTTAGTGATAATTATATGGACATGTGGACTGTGTGTCTTGAGCGTAACGGCGAAGAGTGGGACTTTAATTTCTATATGGGTCTTGGTCACCACGGCGCAGAGCCTACAGCCTACGAAGTTCTGGCAACCCTCGAGAAGTACGACGTCGGAGACATCGAGCAGTTTTGTGCAGAGTTTGGTTATAATCTTTATGCAGAGAACACAAAAGCCATCTACAAGGGCGTAATAGACGCATACAGCCACGTTGTCGATATGTTTGAGGATTGTCTCGACGAACTGCGAGAAATCGTTTAAAAGGCAAAAGAGAGGGCTCTCAGACCCCTCTCTTTTTTATTGCTATATATGACGTATATATATTATGTGCTATATATGACGTATTATATTTATATACATATAGCACAAGACGCTTTATGCGTAGCTAGGAAACGCCCAACGAAAAAAGCAAGGGCGCAATTACCTCAAGTTTTGATATTTAAATATCTGATAGCCGTGGGGATTTTTGCGTGCGCATTACAGGGATTTTGATATTTAAATATCTGAGATGGGTTGTGCTAGATTGTGTTGTAGTAGATTATATTGAATACGATATAATATCACTTGATATTTAAATATTAAAATATATTGTACGCAATATATAGCACGGGAAAGCAGGGATTTTATTGTGCAATATATACAAAAACAATATAGATTTTGGTTTTTAATTTTGTATATTTTGCATATTGAAATATAGGGTTATAGAGCTTATAATTTTACTTGTAAGATAGTTAAGGGAACGCCCTGAAGGGCTAGAATAGGTAGGTTTATTATGTTTATCGCAACTGAATGGAATGACAAGGAATTAACAATCTTAGCACGTACACCAAAGTGGGCTAACGCCTCAAATAATATCGCTCCGAAGCGTGGCGGATGTTGCTTCTGTGGTAAAAAAGTAACAATGTTAGATGAGCAGGGCATAGTATATAAGCGTGAAATAATTAACAATATGCCTAAAATTGTATGTACAGTTTGCAAGGATAACCGTAAAAAGGCAGAATATTCTCACGGTTCAGGCAATGTTAACGGTATTGAGTACACAATAGCCATCACTAATTGCAAAAAGTCAGATATCGATTATCTTGTAGGTGAAGGATTCGGACGAATTGGCAAAAGTGTCAGAAAGTATGGGGCAGACTTCTCAAGTCTTCAGAAACCTAGCAAGAACCTGCACGAGTTGTTTGATAATAGAGGTTGCAAGGGTGGAATTGTAGTGACAATTCGCAAAAATGGCAAAATTGTTGATGAAATCAATTTCAAATATGGAAATGGTCACACAATTTCAGATTTGATTGCAAATCTTCAGACAATTAAATAAAGGCGTAGGGGGGGAGACCCCCTACTTCCCTTATTGTCATACAATAGTGGGGGGTATTAAAAAGATTTCAGAATTGTCAGAATTTTTAAAAGGGGTGTAGCTATTCCATTCCTATATAATACAAAAATTAACTTTCCCATTTCTATTTTCCCATTTCCATTTTTATCTTATCTACCATTTACCCCCCCATTTTCCATTCCCCTATCTACTCTAACTTTCCCATCTTCTCCATAACCGTTACAACCACATACCCCATACAAGCGCATATTAGCCCTATATAGACCATCCAAATTATTACCGATAAGTTTACCGTCAAAAGTGCTAGAACGGCAATACACCACAAAATAACACCGCATATAGACAAAAGACTCATAATTATATTTCTCATATTAGCTCTCCATTTAATAAAAAATGGACTACTTTCCAGTAGCCCACACACGATTACTCTGTTACGTTGTCAATCATCTGATTCATTTCACGCCAAGCACGAAGCTCTGCATCTGTGTTCTCACGTACACCCTTGAGACCGCCATTATCAATCTTGCCCTCAAGTTCTGCAATCTTTTCTGCTACCATTTCCTTAATTACTTTGATTTCCATAATATTTTCCTTTCTTTCTTTAAGCATTCTTAAATATTCATCTACAAGTTTTGTCTGTTTTGGCACTTTCTTAGCTTCTTCGTTGGTCATAATTTCCTACCTTCCAAAATAAATCCACCATCTTGCTCTATGAGCGACAATCTTTTCATTCTTCAGCTTCACTATTTTTTCATTATTGCTTGTGTATGTATCGATAAGCTTCGAAATAAGAGCGTCACTCTTGAGCTCAGGATAAAGTGTAACAAGTGTTATAGCGGACTCTGTTTTAGCATTCTTAAATGTTTCTGTTTCGTGTGACATATACTTATCAACAGCCACAGACACCTGTTTTTCAATTTTTGCATTCTGTTCTTCATACATACTAATACGAGCGTCACAATCACTTGCCTTGAGAAGCGTATTTGCATTAGCTCCAAGAATACCAACAGCAATTGCTACGTTAAGACAAAATAGAAGCGTCCACGTGAACATAGCGTCTTCATCACAATAACAATCAGCCTTACCTTTTTTGTGAAACTCACGTATAGCCATTAAAATACATATTACCGCCAAAACTCCAAAAATTATTGTCATATTTTCACCTACTTTCTTTTAAAAATTAAGTTTGTGTGCGTTGGAGTGTCAATTTCGATTCCAAAATCTTCCTTGACTCTATTATATAAAAACGGTAAGATGTAATCTTTTCTGTAGATTACTTCATACTCATTTCCAACAAGTTTAATAATATCATCTGTATTATATCCGAGATAATTCTCTTTTACTTCTCTATTCCAATTCTGCTTGTAGCGATATTTGAGCAAAAAATGAACGAGATTCTTTTTATTGTGTATATCGCCCCAAATTTCTTCAAACTTCTTTAGATATTTATAGAGAGACGCTTTACCTCTTATTGCTGATTCATCGTCATAGTCCGAATGTTCTTTGTTGTTACCATTAAAAATCATATCTCTAACAGTGATATACTGATAATTACCACTACGTACCGCTTTCCAAAAATCATTCTTCTCTTCTTCAGCGCAGTATGAATTAACCTCATGTAGTACGCTTGATAAATTAAGCACCGAACCTTTAGAAGCCCCATTTATACAAGGAATTTTACTATTAAATAACTGCGCATTTGGCACTTTATCTTCAGCCAATTCAAGCATTTTACTAGACATATCATAACCTGCGAGTTCAATATTATTTAACGAAAACTCTGCCGTGAATGGATTATTAAACAAATTATCCATAGCCTCAAGTAGCGTTCCATCAGCACATCCGAAGTCCTCAAAATGTCTAATTTCTTCACCAATAATCGGTATAAAAAACAACTTATCATCAAGCGATTTCGCCATGCCATCATTATAGGCACTTAAATTTCTAATCTGTTCCATTTATGCTCCCTTCTTGTCTCTATAATTCAATAATTTTTTTGCAGTTTTCTTAATTCTATCATCAAATTTTAAGAACGCACCACTTGAGCCATCCCACCCTATAAAGTCCTTATAATACTCTTTAACGGCTTTACTTTCTTCAGGGTGATTATTCTGTAGGTCTTCAAGTTCATGCGCCCATTCAGCCCATTTATCGTCAGATACGATGTTATCATTAAGCTCATAATAAATGTATGAGTGTACCATCATCTGAAGTCGGCGCTGTTTAATTTTTGCTTTAATTTGTTCGTCCATAATAATTAGTCCATTGCTAAATCAATGGTGAAGGCAAGAATATACAAAAGTGCGAAAACGCTACCTATACCAAAAATTATTTTAAAAATAATTCCAATAATTTTTGGGGCAACCACAATACCGACACAAAATCCAACAACACCAACAACAATCGCTAACGTACATAACCAAGCTTTGATTCTGATACCAAAAATTTCTTTGTCCATTCTTTGTCCTTTCTTTTATAATTTTCTTATTTCTCTTATTGTTTCAATTATGTCTTTCGCTACATAGGCGACTAATCCTGTAAGAGCAAAAATTAGCAAAATAATCAGAATTAAAAACATAACTAAAAGTCCAATTTGTGGAAAAATGCTTAAAACTCCAATTAAAGCCCAAAATGGAATTGGAACAAGCCAATATTTTAATTCAATACCCAAAATTTCTCTATTCATTCTTTTTGTCTCCAAGTTCATCATCTACCAACTCGAAAAGCCCTGCGACTATATACACAGTAACACAAAATAAGAGGATACCAGTTGCTAAATACTCGTTTATCATGCACAAAATAAGAAAACCACCAAGGCACATTGATACTGTGAGCAGGTACTTTACTTTAACACCTAAGATTTTAAAGTCCAAGTTCATTTCTATGCTCCTTTCAAACTTTATTTATTTGTTAAATACATTATAACATAAAAAATCCCATTTGTCAATAGACAAGTGGGATTTTATTAAAATTGTTTTTGTTAAAATTAGTTTTAATTAGTTTGTAGGAATCTGAAGCATTGTGTTTGAGCCTGCGCCACTATATTTAGGGAGTTTTCCGTCCCACTTCTCAATATACTGCTTCTTAATAATCTGGTCAGAAATTGAGCTGTTAATAAGTGCATTTGCGTCAGCTTCAGCTTTTGCCTTAATTGCCTTAACTTTTGCTTCAGCCTCAGCACGCTCAACATTTACTTTGTTTTCTGCTGTGGCTTTGTCAATATTTGTCTTATTCTGAATTGCCTGAGTCTCAGCGTCCTGCTGTGCCTTAATCTTATTATTGATTGCACGCTCTGTTTCAGCGTCTACATCAACATTAATAAGTGAAACGTTCTCTACTGTAATACCATAATTCTTAAATTTAGATTTAAGATACTTTGTGAGTTCGCTGTTTACCTCAGCACGCTTTGAGCCAATAATATCAGAAACCTCATATCTTGAGATTACTTCCTTAGACCATGAAACAATGTTTGGCTTGATAAAGCTATCACGGATTGCAACACCGTTCTGACCCTTAAATCTGTTAAATACACCAGTAACGTCCTCAGCCTTATACTGATATGTGAATGTAAGGTCGCAACCAATTGACTTGCCCTCAGTAGATGAAGCTACAAATCGCTCATTATCCTTTGAGTCACCCTTCTTGCCCTTTGTAAGATATGACTGCTCAAGAGCTACAGTATACTTTGTAACCTTTACGAATGGGGACTTAATATGCCATCCCTGAGTCAAAACCTCGTCCTTGACACCGCCGTTCACGCTGTAACAAACACCGACGTAACCTGCGGGGATTTTTACAAGGCTCTTAATGCCTAGAAAGAATACAATAACAAGTACAAGTCCTGTAACAATAGCGCCAATTACACCTTTTGAAGAATTTTCCATGTTTTTACTCCTTTTCTTTTTCTTCTTCATTGTCGTTATTTATATTATAGCTCACTTCATCCTTAATGTCAAGCACTTTTTCACCAATTTTTGAAAAATGTGGCGACACAAGTAGCCATACGATAATTAATGCAAGGATTACTAAAAACCAAAATACAAACATACCTTTCGCTCCTTTCTATTTGTTTTCAACTGATGAAAGAATTATAACATAAATAAAAAAGATTGTCAAGAAATTTCGACAATCTTTTTCAAATAATATTATTCAGTTGCATCGGGGAGTTCCGTCACCTTTTCTTTTAGAGTGTCAAGTATTTTTACTTTATATGCCTCTAAAGCGTCTAATCCCCTCATATTCGGCTCGGAATTATTCCCCCATGAAAGTCTCCACATATTAGCACAGAAGTCCCATGTGCCCCCAAGGAGCTCCAAGGAAGGGTATTTCTTGCTAAATATTAAATGCGGATATACATGTGAGGTCTTTCCGTTTATTGTTGGATGCCCCTCACAACACATAATTGTTTTATATCCCTTTTTGTTAAGAATCTGAACGATTTCAACCATCCCTAAGTCGATGGGGAATACATTGGTTGAATCGCAGTGGCGACATTTTTTCATGTTAGTAGTCTGTTCAAAGCAGTCACCACACAAATAAGTCTGGTCGCTTCGTGCTTTAATTCTAGCCATTAACCTTTCTTTCAAGGTTTCTAATTTCTCTGTCAAGTCGTCTCAACACACCCACGCCCTCGGCATTCTTGCCATTGAGCGCAAGATTCTGTCTTCTCTGCTTCTTAATTGCAAGCTTAATCGCATCTGTCATAATAATTTCCTCTTTCTTCGTCTCTACATATGTTGAAAATTGCAATAATTACGCCAATCGTGGAGAGCGCAAATACTATTCCGCCCACCATTCTGTATCTCCGCATGAAATGAAAAATCTACCATCATCACTCTTACGGAGCTCAATATGCTCGTATTTTGCCTCAAGCTCGTGGTATTTTGTTTCAACCGCCTCAACGGAGTCAACATCAAAGCGCTCAACCCAGTTGCCGTCAGCAACAATAAGCTTAACCATTCTGTTTACCGCCTTTCATCATGTCGTGCATTACAAGCACGGTGTCAATATACTGTGAGTGCAAAATCGCCTCACATTTCTCTTTTGTGTCCTCAACCCAAATTGGGTCGTCATCGCCTCGAGAAATCGCCCACTGATTATTGGAAAGGGCGATGACTTTAAGAACCTCAGTCTCAGCTTTACTCATACTTCTTTACCCATACAACGACATACGAGTATTCTGCACCAACATCAACCGCAACAGTTGAGTCAACATATTCATAATCCACATTGTATTCGTCCATAAATGTGACCGCTTTAACCTCTTTAAGGGTTTTAATGTAGTCCGAGGCGTCATCCACATATGTTGTCGCAACATAATCGTTCTTTGAGTCTCTAAAAACAACTTTCATTTGTTTAAGTTCTCCTTTCTTTAGAATTCGTTTAAACCGCTCCTTAGGTTTTCTTTACAACGCTCAATGATGGCATCATCACATTTGAGCCCACAAGCGTCAAATAGGCGCTCAACCTGATTAGGGCGACCAAATAATACTGTGACCAAACAAGGGCGGTCAGAGAGCCACTTACGCTCGTTTAAGACCCATATAACACCGTTCTCTGATACACAATGAAGCTCTGAACCATCTTTGTGACCTTTATCGACGAAGAATGTCTCTACGATTTCACCACTTATAAATCTTGCAAGTTTGATGCGGTTAGAGGCTTCCATGTGCTTAGTGTACTGCAAGGACTTTAATTCATCAAGCGTAAGGTTATATGAATAAAATTTAACCTTTTTGAAGTTTTTATTTTCTTTTACGTTCATCGGCTCTCAACTCCTTTCTAAGACATTATAACATAAAGTTGGCTTCGTGTCAAGCGTCTTTTTTAGGTCTGTGTCCGCATGATTTATGTTCTGGACAATATCCTGTGACTTCACATTTTGGCATCATATAATTGTCTACGATAAACGCCCACTGCTCTGAATATTCTCTGAGGGCATTCATAATGTCATGCATGAGGCGTCGATATTCCCAATATGCACGAGTACACAGACGCTGATGTGACATTTCTACAAGGTTTCGTGCGTTGCGCTTATCCATAACTGTTGTTGTCATTCCTAATGGAAGAAGGTTTGCAATATCTTCTTTCTTGATACCCATATCTAGGAGTTTAGAGTATGAGGTTTTAATTGTGTCGATACACCCATCATATACCTCTGTGGCGTCGTCATTTGCCTTTACGGCGCTTGGATGGATTACATCGAGATTACTATAGTCTATATAGCGCGTAGAGGCTTGTAGGCGTGTAGGAGAGCCACCAATGTGTGTATACCATTCTCTCATTACACGGGCTGAATATCCATCTATTTTTAGGTAGACATCTGCAAGCTCAAGAACTCTGCCGTGCCCATCTGCAATACACTGCTTTCCTCTCTTAATATTCTTTTCTACTGTCTTTGTGTCTGAACCCCAACATTCACCTGCCATTGCGCCCATAATTTCAAGGGGGTTCTTATGCGTATATGGCAATACTGTTACTGTACCCAAATTGCGTACTCCTTTCTGTCTCTTAAGTCGTTTGATGATATTATATCATAAATTGTGAGGTTTGTCAAGGGGTAAATGGGATTTTAGGGATAGAGGGGGGTATAGAGGGGGTATTAGTATTATATAATATATAATATATTACATATGGGACTATTATATTCCTCTCCCCCTATTACCCTAGAGAATATAATTTTAATATTTAAATATTAAAAAATAACCCCATATATACCCATATATTTTTATATAATTATTTAATATTTAAATATTTCCCCCCTCTCCCTAAAACATAGTAAAATAAATATAAATATATTTAAATAAATAATGAGTATATCCTAAACCTAATATTTTAATATAAAATTTATAATTTATATACCCCTTATATTATATTATATACCAATTATATTATATATTATTATATTTTATATCACTCTAAGATTAATATTTTATATCACTCTAAGATTATATTATTATATATATTATAATTATACCCCCTCTTGACAAATAGAATAAAATATGATATAATATATATTATTATATATAATATAATACTCTAAAAGATATAATATTATATTAATATATATCTATATACCTATGCCTACTATGCCTAACCTAAAAGATTGTATTCACCTAAAAGATAAATTTACCCCTATATTGACAAATAAAAATAAGTGTGGTATAATACGCATGTAACCAAAATATGATTATGTGGCAGGAAAGGTGATATGAATGTATGTAGAGTACGATGTAAAGAAATTAAAAGACGAACTTACGGTTGAGGATATTAATAAGATTGTGGGGGAATTGGGGGGTGAA
>JAEIGA010007370.1_pt1 | contig 16729 bp, 8 predicted proteins | sample 9270691 | NCBI WGS metagenome assembly JAEIGA01 (sample SAMN17057246, study PRJNA624740) | gut metagenome | biome: biome; isolation source: fecal sample | host: Bos grunniens | place: China: Xizang | collected 2019
TAATTCCAAAGAAATCATGGAAAACAGAACTCCTATCCCGGGAAATTATTTCTTCAAAATGTTGATGGTCTCCTTGATTTGAGCAGCATCTTTCGCATTGGGAGAGATGGTCAAATACATATTGAAGCACTCGATAGCAACCGCTTTGTTGTTCATTTTCACACAAGCGTTACCTGCAATTTTGCAGGCGTTTGCATTGTTGTCAAAATCGTTGGAGGTCATGGCAGCATCGTAAGCCTGGTTGAAGTTACCGGCCTTGTAAGCGGCGTTGGCTTTCTTCAAATACATTTTTGAAAGCTGTTTGCGAGCGGCTTTCTCCTCACCCAAATTCATGGCGATTTTGAAATTCTCCTCAGCAGCGGCAGCATTACCTGACATATTGTAAGCCTGACCCAAGTTCAAAGCGGCTTTACCGTTGTTAGGATCCAAATCAAACGCTTTCTGATAAGCGTCGATAGCACCAAGAGCGTCTTTTTCGCGGAGCAACTGGTTACCTTTGGCAAGATATACGGTAGGAATCAATGCGTTTACTTCAGCGGTCACTTCTTCGTTGTTGTAGAGGGCAGCCTCTTCCAAAGTAAGTTTCAACTGATCGTAAGCCTTGTCGTATTCTTTATCTTTCAAGAAATCCTTTGCGATAGAAAGAGTAAAGTTCACAATGTTGGTCTTACAGTTGTCAATCAGCGCATCACGCTGTCCATCTGCGTCAGCTTCGCATGCCTCAGCAGCTTTGAGAGCCTCTTTGAAAGCGCTTACAGCAGCAGCCTTGTCAGCCTGAATCAGACCTGCGGCATTGTTATACATTTCGGTTGCCTGTCCCAAATCCTGAGCGGACATAGAAAGTGCCATAAAGGCAGCAGCAATAAATAAAATTGACTTCTTCATAGTATTTATAATTTATTTGTTTAATCAAGATTCCAACCGCGAATATAGTAATTTTTTTCAGTAACTTTGCAAAATAAAACCAGAGATGAATTGATGGGCAGGATTCAAACATATTTTTTAGCAGGGTTGGGATTTATCTTTAGCCTTTTTTCTGCACAAGCCGCACCAAGCAGCTGGGGCAAAAAGACCGCAAATACCGCACCGGCCGTAAAAAGCATTCCGACATTAGAGAGAGAGAAGTCCATCGAGGAGGGTAAATTCGAAAACGGGCTCTGCTACACGCTGTGGCCTGTCAAAGAAGAAAGTGGCAGCTATTATATCGGACTCCTTCAGGCAGACACGCTCCGATATTCACAGAAAATCCAGCACGTCCAGAAAGCTTTTGCCGCGGACTCCGTTCTCTATGATGTTTTCTGCCAGGTGCGCGACTCCATCAACGCAAAACCCGGGCAATATGGCACAGACAACAGCCGCCTGTTGGTGGTCGGAGACTTTGACAAAAAAGATTTTTTAAGCCGCGCCAAACCCCTTTCCGTGATTTGTCCGCAAGGAAAGTCAACACAAGAAAGACAGCCTTTCCCTCATCGGGACAGCATACGCCTGAGCTATCGCACCCAGGAAATCGGAGACAGCACCACCCTTATCGTTTTGAATGTATTGGGTGCGTCCTTTCCCGAAAAGTTGCTGAATACCATTATCCCGACTGTGTCAGAGCGCTCCTGGTTCATCATGAAAGAGGTATTGAACCGCAGATTAAAACGGGCGCTTGCCCAAGCTGACATTCCTGTTGGGAAAATTCTATTTCTTCACCAATTACGTACAGGAGAAGACAATAGCGAGCGTTTCAATATCAAATTAGCCATTCCTACACAAGACAGCAGCGCGGCCCTTCAGCATATTTTCAGGGTTATCCATGAGGTGCGCAAAGGCGAAACCACTCCGAACGAAATCAAATGTGCGGCGCAAAAATTTCTCATCAGACAATACGACCGACAACAGCAGACCGAATTCAACGATGAGAAACTCAATCGCCTGACCTCCTATTATGTTCATCATACAGACCTGGCTCCGAAAACCGCCAAGACACAGTTTTTTACCCGACACAAATTCAATAGCGAGCAGGAAAAGAAACGATTTGACCGATTTGCAGCCCATTATTTTAAGGATATTCCCTACACTGACGCAGAAATGACGGCTAAAACGGGCGACGCAGCGGATTGGACAGCTGCACCGAAACTCAATTTTGAAGACACCTGTTACTTTGCCGAAGAATCAGAAAAGAAAATCAAACTGATTCGCAGTATTAAAGAAGGGACGAGCGGCGGCACGATGAGTTTCTACGAGAACGACACCAAGACCATCTACAAAAAGATGGATTGCGGCAAGCGTGTATATTTTTCTTTCATTTTTGATGGGGGCTTTTCCTTGCTTGAACACCCCCAGGCGGCCGCCTATGTCGAGGATGTCTTTGCCGCTGGTAGCGTAAACGGCTATTCCATGGAAGATTTTCTATCCTTGCTGGCTGCCGACGAGACCGACATCCGTTTTTCTGCCGATTTTTCAGCCATCCGACTTTATGGAAGCTGCCGGGAAGAACGCGTAAGTTCACTCATGAAAGCCTTGGTAGCATTGACCGGGCATTTTACAGTCAATCCCGAGATTTACCCTTATCTATCGCGCTGTGAAAAGGTTTCTTCCTACTTCTATCAAAACTCGGAAGACAAGGTGTATGCCGAACTTTTCCCACAACTCCACCCGGATTTCCCTTGGACAGAAAAGCGTTCAAATAGTGCACCGTCAGAAGAGATTCTTGAGGATGCTGCCCGCATGATTCGCGAATCATTCCGCGCCAACAAAAACAGCACCCTGTTCTTGTGCGGCAATCTGCGCGAGAAAAGAATGCAGGCCAAACTCCAGAAATTTATGGGACAATTCCATTGTGAGACACGTCCCAGACATCGTATTAACGACTCAATGCTCACCATGTCCGGCGTGATTCGTAAAGGAAGCAGTGATGCCAAAAAAAGTGGCATGATCGTAAGTTCCTTTGATTACAGCAGCGGACAAGACGCGTTAATCTGTGCAAAAGTGGCTCTTTCTATCTTTAATGAACGCTTGCGCGACGCTCTGGCCCCGCTGGGAGTTCGGTGCCGCCTTTCCGACCAGCAACGGATTCATCCCAAAGAAAATCTTGAAATTAGCCTAGGATTTTCCTCTGCTCCGGAAGAAGTTTTCGCACTCTTTGAGCAATGCCTGGACGATTTAGTAAAAAATGCTGTTTCCGAAGAAAGCTTAAAGCGAGAAAGACATAAATATGAATGTCGCGCCACCGCGCAGGAAAAGTCTCCTTTTTATTGGAACGGCCTTGTCTATCAGCGAATTGTCTATGGAAAAGATTACCGCAATAACCAAGCAAAATGCCTGAAGGAACTCTCTGCCGCCGCACTGCAACAGTTTTACCAACAATGGAAAAATGCCGGCCGTGTCGAAGTGATTTATAAGAAATGGGATACTGACCAAAAACAGATATGGAATACAGACCAAGCATCATACAGATAGACAACGTCCTTGTCTCCGACGAAATTTTGACCGAATACTTTGCCTGCGACTACGAAAAATGCAAGGGCTGCTGCTGTATCATCGGCGACAGCGGGGCGCCGTTGGAGGAGGGAGAAGACGAGGCGATTGAGAAGAATTACGCCCATTTTGAGGCGCTCATGAGCGAAAAGGGAAGAAAGGCGGTCGCCGAGAAAGGTTTCTTTGAAATCGACCGTGACGGGGATTGTGTGACGCCGCTGGTTGCCGATTCGGAAGAGTGTGCCTACTGTTATTTTGACGGAAATAAGAACTGTCTGTGCGCCATCGAACACCAATGGCTCAAAGGCATAGGCAACTTCAGAAAGCCTATTTCCTGCCAACTTTATCCCATCCGATTGACTCACTTGGACAGCGGTATAATTGGGGTGAATCTGCATCGCTGGCGCATTTGCAAAGACGCTTTCGCCAAGGGAAAGGCTGAGGGTATCAAGGTGTATCAATTCCTGCGCGAGCCGATTATCCGCTATTTTGGGGAGGAATTTTACCAAGCCCTTTGTGAAGCAGAAAAGTTTTCTTACCTTTGCTCCGATAAATAGGTACGCCTTGGTGGTGGAATGGTAGACACGAGGGACTTAAAATCCCTTGGACCGAAAGGTCTGTGCGGGTTCAAGTCCCGCCCGAGGTACTATGAAACGCGCATTTTCTATTGCCGCTCTACTTCTCTTTTCTTTCGCGGCTTTGGCCCAATCTTCGGGATTTCCCCTATTGGATGAATATGTAGAAAAATGGAAGGAGGGTCAACAGACTTTCTTTGGCTATCCTGTTAATGAGCAATCCGCTTTACACAGCTTCTACGAGTGGTATTTGAAGACGGGAATGGACGTTGTAAATATGAACAACGCCGGAGACCCGATGACCGATACTCCTGAAAAAATGTCCAGCCATCTTTTTGAGCGCGAGGTCATTGAGTTCTTTGCTCCCCTTTATGGTTTTGAAAAAGACAAGGTATGGGGACTTGTTTCACACAGCGGCACTGACGGCAACAACCACGGCATTTATTTCGGAGCCAAATACTTGTACAACACAACGCAAAAGATGCCCATCGTTTATGTTTCAGATGAAGCTCACTACTCCAATCTGCGACTTTGCGATTTGCAGAATTTAGAGGTTAAGTTGATTAAAAGCGACTTGATGGGCCGTATGATTCCGGAAGAATTGGAAAAGGCATTGGATCCGTCTCGCCCTGCCCTCGTCGTTTATGCTATGGGCTCAACTTTCAAAGGTGCCATTGATGACCAACAAGCGCTCAACGCTGTTTTGGACAAATATCCCGAGATGGCGGTATTCAGGCATTTGGACGCGGCTTTGTTTGGTGGCTATCTTCCTTTTACCGAGCATAGTTATATGGTGGACCGCAAAATACAACGCTTTGACTCCATCGCCATCAGCGGCCACAAATTCTTTGGCATTGACTCTCCCTGCGGTTTGTTCCTCTGCACTCGTGAGGTATATGATAACCAAAATAGTTTCAATGTCACCTACCTCAACGGAAATATGCGTATGATTAACTGTTCGCGTGACGCTGTTCAACCGTTGAAATTTTGGTGGCTCATTCAAACCATGGGCGCAGAAAAATGGTCGGAGCAAGCCCAGCAAATTATGGAGTGCACCGCCTACCTCAAACAAGAGTTGGATAAAATCGCTTGGCCTTGCTGGGTGAACGAGCACAGCAACACCGTATTCTTCAAACGTCCCTCAGAGGAGATTATCAAAAAATTCACCTTGGCACTCGGTCAAGACAAACACTTCTCTGGCCCTTTGGCACACATTGTTGTAATGCAACACGTTACCAAAGAGAAAATTGACACCTTTATCAAAGCGCTGAACGAGAGCAAGAATTAAGAGACCTCACCATACACTACGGCAGACAAGAGCAAGCTCTTCCTAATAGAGTTTCCATGTGGAAGGAGCTTTGTCGCTTTCGCGAACTTTACTGCGAGGCCTATCTGACCCGCAATCTCCACGAACTCGCCTACACCAACTGCCACCTCGACAACTTCGCAAAAATTAAGTAAGGAGTTGGCCGGTTCTATTCCCGTTTGAAGAATCCCCCCTATACCATAGCAGGTAAAGATTGCGTCAATAGAAGAATTAATATTTATATTTGTAAAAACTATAGACCGATGGAGAAGACATTGTTTGACAACATAGAATTCGCAGAAAGGTTGGAAAGCCTTATGGAGGGGTATGAATCTACGGACATAGAGTTCAAATCTGCCAAAGGCGGTTTTCCTGGTTCGTTGTGGGAAACATACTCCGCTTTTGCAAATACTCAAGGTGGAGTAATTGTGCTTGGTGTCAATGAGAAGAACGGAAGATTTCACATTGACAGCCTTACAGAAGATCAGGTGCAGCAATATAAGAAGGATCTTTGGAACGGACTAAATAACCGTTCCACTTGCAGTGCTAATATTTTGAAAGACTGCGACGTGCAGGAAGGAGAGTACAACGGCTCGTATGTTCTTGTCATAAATGTACCTAGAGCTCCGAGAATACAAATTCCGATCTATACAAGGAATAACCCTGACAATGTTTTCAAGAGGAATCACGAAGGGGACTATAAGTGCACACCTGATAATATCCGAAGAATGTATGCCGATGCTGACATTGAGCACACCCGTGACGGACGCATCCTTCCTGAGTTCTCTATTGAAGAAGATATTGATAACGAGACATTACAGCAGTACAAGCGAAGGATGGCTATTCATTATCCGTCACACCCTTGGCTCTCGCTTAGTGACAAGGAACTGCTTACAAAGCTAGGTGCGTACAGGGCTGACAAGAGGGAAAAAACCGAGGGCCTTACGATTGCGGGACTCCTGATGTTCGGAAAGGTGGATAGCATCAAGGATGAGTACTGCTGCCCGAACTATTTCCCTGATTATAGAGAGTATTTCAGCAGCGATCCACACGCAAGATGGACCAACAGAGTGTGCCCGGACGGAACTTGGGAGGCGAACCTGTTTCAGTTCTATATGCGAGTTTACAATAAGTTGGCAACTGCACTACCGAAGCCATTTGCATTAAATAATGACATTCGTATTGAAGAGACCTCTGCACATGTGGCGCTCAGAGAAGCCTTTATAAATGCTTTGGTCCACTGCGATTACTCGATCAATGCCAGTCTCGTTGTAGAGCAACATAAGGATTATATCAAGTTCTCGAATCCAGGTTCATTATTGATTCCCATGGATCAGTTTTATCATGGCGGGGAAAGCGTGTGCCGAAACAAATATCTGCAGCAGATGTTCACTCTTATGGGCGCAGCAGAAAAAGCAGGAAGCGGAGCAGATAAAATCCTACAGGGATGGAAAGAGGCAGATTACAGAAGTCCGGAACTCAAAGAAAGGACTCAGCCGGATAAGGTAGAGCTGAAACTCCCTTTGGTGAATCTGTTGTCTGCGGACATCCTTTCTTACCTTAAAAGTCATTATGGGGAGGCGTTCAACAGCCTTACTCATGATGAACTGATGACTTTGGCTACTTGCTATAGTGAGGGAGAGGTTACAAATTACAGACTTCAGATCATCATTGATAAGCATAGTGCAGACATCACTAAATTACTGAAGGTTCTCTGCGACAAGGGTTTCCTGATTTCATGCGGATTCGGCAGAGGCACAAAGTATCAACTCAATGAGGAGTATGAACCATCATTACTCCAAAATGATGTAAGTAAGGGTGTAAGTAAGGGTGTAAGTAAGGGTGTAAGTAAGGGTGTAAGATCGTCGTCTGAAAAGGTTAAGAAAGACATCTTAGAAATATGTTCTGATTATGCATCAATTGAAGAGATCGCTGCAAAAGTCGGGAAGAGCATAGTATACTTGAAGAACAAAATAATACCTCAGATGCTTGCAAACGGCTTATTAGAGTGGCAGTATCCTAATGCTCCAAGACATCCATACCAGAAATATAGAACTAAGAAATAACATCATTACTATCATCATTTTCATGTAGCACTTAATGGTGATAGTAAGGGTGCTAGTAAAGTTGCCAGCTAAACACTCCTAACATACATGCTGCGTTCAGTATTCTGACCAAGCTTAATGAAAATCCTTTCGTAGAAAAACAGCTCTATCCACAAAGGGGTTTTTTGTGGATAGAGCGTTCGAGAATTTTGTTATATCCGCAAGTAAGAGCAGATTTAAGGCACGCAAAATTATTTTGAGTTGCGGCCAGCATCTTCATTATCTCAACTATTCGGCCACACACTACTACAGGTGCGAAAACCATTTAGTTTTAGATTTCTGTTCTCACTTTTTGGCTGGGGGATTGTTCCCTCTTCCGTTTCCGGAGGGATTGCCCGTCTTTGAGGGCCAGTTTGGATTATTTGCCATAATCAATCAATTTTAATAATTAAACTTCTTTATCGCGATCCACATGGATACACACTTCTGTTCGCCTCCGCAAGCCAGCTTAGTCCCAATGTCATCTCCGAAAAACGACTGTTCTCCAGATGCTTAAACAAGAGGTCAAGGTTCGCACCAGGCGCTATATCCAGCATCACACATTCCAACCTCTTTGCCTCATCTATAGTCTCCATAACTGCTTCATACACATCGGTGATATGGAAATAAGAGGAAAGGTCTGCTAGATTCTCTTGAAAGATACACACAATATTTATATTGTACAATATTCGTATTGTATTTCGCTGCAAAAACCACAGCCGGCCAACCACTATCTCGAGCGGGTGGCGATGTCGGGCATGAGGCGCTGGACGACTTTGCTTTTGGCAAAGAAGCGGCCGGCGATGACACGGATGACGGTATAGGAAGGAATGGCAATCAGCATGCCCCAGACGCCGCCGACATGGCCCACCATCAAGAGTACGATGAAAATTTCAAGGGGCGTGGAACGGATGCTCTTGGAATAGATAAGTGGCTGATAGACAAAGTTATCCACCAATTGCGCTGACATCATTATCGCAAATACAATGAGGGCAAACATCGGCAGGCTGACAGAGAGGCCGACGCCCACACCCACTTTCAACACCACACAAAGCACGACGCCCAACAACTCCCCAATCAGCGGGCCAACATAGGGAATCACATTGAGCAGACCGGCAATAAAGGCAATACCCAAGGCATAGCCAACCCCTACCTGTGCAATCAACCAAAGTCCCAAGAAGTCGATGAGGGCCACACCGAACATCTCGATAATGACACCGACGAAATAACGGGAAAGAAGATACTCGATATCGTGAATGGCCCGGCCGACAGGGGCCTCATAGCGTGCAGGTACCAACGCTTCCACAATACGGGAAAACAAGGTCGCATCCTTGATGAAGAAAAAGGAAATAAAAACCACCGAGAACACGCCTATCACCACATCGGTAACGACAGAAGCGACGGAGCCAATCACGCCCGAAATCGAAGAAACATCCGTCATTTGCTTGAGCTGTTGAAACAACAACGTCACAATATCAAAATCGGCGCCCAAAGTCGGGAAAAGCGACACCACCCATTGATTGATACTATGTCGGAAATCACCCTTGGGAAGTCCCTCGGCACCCAAAAGAGAGGCATCCTTGACAATGCCCGTCACCACAGGAATCACCTGGGTAATCACCAAGATGGCCACCGCCGCAATGATGAGCAGGGTGAAGGTCGCCAACAACCAATCCGGCAAACGACGGCCCTTGATATGGGGTATTTTCAGCAGATACATCAAAGGCTGACCGACAAGCGACACAACAAAGGCCGCAGCAATATAGACCAACACATTGCTAAAGTACCAGCAAAAGGCAAGCACCGCCGCAACGGCACCCAAACGGAGGATATATCCTGCAAGGCGCTCTAACTGCGATTTTTGTCCGCGACTCTTCTCTTCCATCTGTAAAAATTACTTATTCTTTACAAAGCAACCGGGATAATTGGTCGTACGAGGCTTTCCATCCAAATCATTATCCCAAGAACCTTTTGATACTACCCACTCATAAAAATCCTGCGCCAAACCATTCTGTGCGGGGTCTGTAGATTTTCCATCATGTCCTTTGTAATACATATATGCCGGACTTTCAGTATAAGAAGGGATATTTTCCGCGAAAGTCAAAACCGCGTAAATTTTATCTTTCAAGGCAGCCGGAGTCAATTCAGAAGTGTAGTTACCAGTCCAAAGATAGCCACTGTCATTGTCTTTGTATTCTAAGCCGCCCAAATCGGTAGTTGTCAAGCCTTTCTTATCGGTATCACTCGGCTGATACGGACGATTCCCATTAAGTGCTGCATCGTTGTTGGCGTGAGTTCCCAGCAAACAATGGTAAGAATCCAGATGATGCCCCTGAAGCGTACTATTGAAACCGACTACATAAATAGAATTCTTATTGGTCGTATTGGTGGATAGCAGTATGGAATTGTAAAGGTAGCCATAACTGTTTTCATAACGAAGACAACCGATACCCGTCGCATTCTTCAAATTGGCAATAATGGTGCTATTGGTCAGAATGATACGTGAAGATATCGAAACCGGAGCATTGTTACTGTCAGAATCATCTGCGATCTTATCGTTACCTTTAACATACAGATTATTGGCAAATATCCACCCGAAGCCGGAGCAAAATATTTGCGTTCCAAAAGCCTCTCCTCGTATCTTATTGTGAATATAACGCGTATTGTTTTGGAAAGAAAATCCCCAACCCTCTCCATAGAATGCACCACCTCGCAAGTATGCCTGATTGTTCTTAAAAGTACAGTTGTGTATGTAACTTACACCCCTATATTGGTTAATGGCACCACCACGCTCGGTTCCCTCATTTCCGTCAAAGGTACAATTGTCCAGCGTCGCCCAGGCGCTACTTGCATAATGATAGTATGCCTCATCACTATACAGACTATTGAAACGATGGGAACCGATGGTAATCGCGCCACCAGAATGTCCGTCATAACCCTCCGCCTTATTTGTCTTAAACGTCGCGCCGTCCGCTTTGAATTTACCGGATTTGATAAAGACAGCGCCACCCTCGTCACTGGCAAGATTGGAAGTAAATGTCGCATTATTGGCAACAACCTCATTGTTTTTCCACGCCACATGGGTGGCTGGATCGCCATCCGTATCCACATCCAGACTCATACATATCGCGCCTCCGGAAGTAGCCTCGTTTTCATTGAATGTACAACCAGGAAGACTCAAACCTTTATAAGTAGAAATCGCACCACCCATTCCGGTGGACTCATTGTTGTTAAAGATACAATTTTGAATATTAAGGGTGTAGTTGCTGCCGTATAGATACTTGAATACGCCCCCCTCGTCGGACTTATTGCCCTCGAAAGTGCAGGCATTCAAGTTCATTGTAACCGGCAGATTCTCACCTTCTACATTGTTCCAAGAAAGTGTCGGCTTGTTTACTTTATCAAAATTCTTGATAACACTGCCCGTCATATTGAGCGCATCGGACTCCACATAGATCAGCGAGCCGGTCACTTCGCTATTTTGAGTTGCATCAAACTCGCAATAGTCGATATTTGAACTCGTACCGGACTTCAGCCAAATAGACTGTCCTTTTCCATTGGTGGTCTTATTTCCTCTCATCGCACTCATCGTACCGCCAGCCTTACCCGTTGAAGAAGTGATTTTCAACGTACCCGACTCCACAGAAATCGCACCGGCGCTATTCGTACTTGTATTCCCCTCAAACACACAACCCTTCAAGGTCAAAGTCGGATTTCCCTGCTCCATACGGATTACAGCGCCCACATTACCCGTCGCTTTATTATTCTTGAACGTACAGTTTGTCATCTCCAGGGTGCCTGCCTCCATATTACAGAAAGCACCACCGCCCCCTACCGCTTTATTTACGCTATTATTCTCTATTGTACAATTGGTAAAAAAGCCCTTGGTATTTGCTTTATTAATATGATAAACACCCGAGCACCAACCATTATTATCACCAGCCTTGTTTCCTTTAAACTCACAGTCATCAAAATAAACCACACCGGCTCTGTGCGTAACAACACCCCCTACATTCCAACTGATATTGTTCGTGAAATCACAATCTACAAAGCGGACTTCTCCTGTATTATCTCCGGAATATTCCAACATAATGGCTCCACCATTGCGGCAGGGTTCTATCTGTTTGGTATTGGTAAACAGACAATTATTCGCTGTAAAATTGAAATTTGCTCTATCTACGGGATCGACGATAGACAAAGACGCACCTTCTGAGCCCAAATTATATTGCGTCATTTTGTTGGAGTCAAACTCGCAGCCATTGAGTGACACATTTAATTCAGCAAAAGGATTTATAAACATACCGGCTCCGCTAAATTCGACGTTCTTATCATTGGTAAGGTAATTATCCTTCACCTTCATTCCATTGCCACTCGCGTCCGTTTGTGCTGTGAATGTACCCCCGCTCACATAGATAGCACCGCCACCTAAAAATGTGTAATTTTCCGAAAAGGTCGTATTTCCCGTGATATTCACGGAAGCATTTGCGCCTGTCAGCGCCAACGCACCACCATAACCATAAGTATTGACATTGCCATCGCCGTCGCTATCAACATCGATACAATAATTTTCCGTAAAGGTATTGGTTCCCGTCAGCGTTACATTTCCGTTTTCTGCCCAAATGGCGCCACCGTCTTTCGTTGCATAATTGCCCGTAAAGGAAGATTCGGAGATCGTAATATCTCCCTTAGTTCCACTATTCTCACCCACCCAGATGGCTCCGCCACCCACATTGGTTGTATTCATCCGGGGTGCATAATTCTCTATAAAAGTACAACCCGTAACAGAAACACTACCGCTTTGGCAGGAAATCGCCCCGCCTCCGGCAATCTCATTGGAGTTTGTATCATCGAGGTAATTACCCGTAAAGGTACAACCACTGATCGCAATCTCCGCATCGATTTCTTTGACATCCCAATGGACGGCACCGCCAAAGAATTCCGCCTTATTGCCCTCAAAATGGCATTTACTGATAGCAATCTGACCTCCATTCGCAGAAATAGCACCACCGGTACGCGGGATGGCTTGATTTCCTTTGAAGGTTGAATTTGTCACAGTGAGTTGGGCGCGGCTTTTAGGCGACGAATAGACGCAGATACCACCGCCGTTTCGTGCTACGCCATTTTCAAACCAGCAGTCATCCACTGACACCTTTCCGGAGTAAAGCATAACTCCTGCTCCACTTCCTGAGGAAGTTGACTCCTGGTTTTCAGCAACATTGTCAAGGAATTTACAATGGGTCAGTGTTAGACCTCCCTGTTCGGCAGTTGCCTGATTTGTACCGACGTAAAATACGCTCCCGCTACCTAGGTCTGCCTTGGCCTCCTTGAAGGTAAAATTATCAAAGGAAATCGCGAGACCCACGCCCAAAATAAAGATACGATGAGTTTTGTTGCCGCTGATTACGCTTGACGAAGTGTAGTTCTGATCTTTTTGAGGAGTCGGGGTGGCTTTGCCGGTCAGGCCGCTCGGATAACCACCATAGCAGTTAATCGTCACAGGTTTACCATAGGTATTCTCTGTGGGACTCATATCCAAGGTTGAGCCGGGCGCATAGGTGCCTTGCGCAAAATGCAGTTTTACGCCATCCAGTGCACGCGCACGCGCTTTTTTCATCGCATCATCCCCTGTAAAATTCAACAAAGCGGGAAGAACGGTCGGGTCAAGTGCTTTCTCCCAAGTCGCACCGGCTCCGGAGGTGGCAAGACTGGTCAGACCGCTGCTCGCCTTGAAGAAATAATCGCCGATGATTCTGTCGTCCATATTGCCGAGATTGAGAATACTTTTTCTGGCAACCACGCGACCGCCTGAAGGTGCTTCGTAAAGAAAGGCCGGACGGGTCTGTCCATCGGCATAGTTGTAATAAGCCAAAAACCCTTGGCTGAAAGTCGCCCCGGGAAGGACGGCAATGTAGTAGGTCGTGTTGGCGGCACGATTTTTTGCAAGATTGAGGGTTACGCTGGAGTTGCTTGAACCCACGGTAATATCGCCCAAAGTACCGGCATCGTCCTTGAAATTCGCCGTAAAAGTACCCGTGATTTTATCGTTCGGATTGATGGCCTCAATGGTTAAGGAAATGGCATCGGTATTGGCGACCTTTACTTTCAAATACGAGCCCACATTGGAGAATTTGAAACTGCGGTCGGTCTTGTTGGCCTTTCCAATAGCCAGATGACAATCGGCAAAGTTGCCGTTCTGCGACTCTGGAATCGTTACCGTAAAGGAGCCCTTGCCCTCATAGGAGACGGAAGAGTTCACGCCCACCGGATAAAAGGCATAGTAATAGGTATCTGCTGCGTTTACCCATCCATCAATGGTCGAAGTGGAAGAACCGCCGTGCTTTACCGTCGCCTCGGTGAAGTTGCGCGTACCGGAATAGTAGTAAAATTTCACCTTGTCACCCTGATTCCAGATTATTTTGTTTCTGCCGTTCTCAGCCACCAAAGCGGTCTTGGTCGAGTCGGATTTATCTTCCGCATCAGATTTATCTTCCGCATCGGCATGGGCATCAAAGAGTGCAGATACCAAATCAAAATTGTCGGGAGAGATATAGTCATCCACTTCTTCCTCTTGGAGATCATCGGACGCGCCCTCTTCGGGCTTGCTGATGACCTCTGAGGTCTGACGACATGACATCAAAAACAGGGCTGAGACAAGCAGCACTGAAAACGTATTCAATACAATTTGACGGGTCTTTTTCTTCATCTTACTCGATCTTTTTTCCTCCCCTCTCTCGCTTTCCTATTTGTTTGCTGTTTTTTCTAACTCTTTTTTATGTTTTTTACTTTCCTTGAGATTCTTTTTAATCTCATCTACTTTTTTCTTGGCCTCACGCACTTTCTTCTTACTTTCACTAATCTCCTTACGTGCGATCTTGATACGGTCGTTGTTGGACTTGATATTCTTATCGTATGACTTGACATCCAATTTCAAGTCCTTGACTTTGGCCTCGGCATCCTTGATTTCCGCTTTACTTTCTTTCAAGGTTTCCTTTTCATCCTCATCCAAGCCGCCCTCTTTCAAAAGTTTCTCGTTGGATTTATAAGCATTTTTCAACGCCTTGACTTTCTCCTGATAGGATTTCATCTCAGCCTGCAATTCTTTTTTAGACTCTTTCAAGCCTTTGATTTTATTCTGCGCACGACTGATTTGATCCTCATAGTCCTCGATATTACGTTTGGCTTTTCTCTCCACGTCCACCTTTTCATCCTGCGCCTCTTCCAACTGCTCTTCAAGCTGCTCTATGGTCTGATCCAACAAATCGGCCGTCTCTTGTGCATATCCCGGGATAAAAAACAGGGCTGACACAAGCATTGACATCCATAACTTTTTCATAATTCTCTTCATTTTTACGTTTCCTATTCTTCCACAAACCTTCCTATGAGTCTATATCCCCATAAGGCCGTGTTCTTCAGGGTATAAACAAAGTTTATACATTCGGACAAAGATAAACATTTTTTCATATAAAGCGAATTTCCTATCGCGAGGGCAACAAAAAAGCAACGCCCTCTGACTGATGAGAGCGTTGCCTTTACTTTTCTTACGTTGCCGCCAACTCCTAGAGGGAAACGGCGAAGTTGAGATGGACTGCGTACTCTGCGCCCGCATTGTTTATTACGCGAATTTCATAGTCTTCATTACCTTGACAATCGAAATCTTCGGGGCTCTTGCAGGTATAGAGAATGTACTCCTCGTATTCATCATCAAAGGACCAACCATTCTCCGATTTATCCGGAACACCGCGAGAATAATCATAAGAAGAACCAGGCCATAAAGCATACTCGCCCGTTTTTGCCTCCTTCACTTTTATGGCAATCTGGTCGCCGGCACCTACAGAATACCTACCATCAGCACCCTTGGTCAGTTGGGTAAGTTTCTCTGCCGGAGTTCCTTGGCCTGTAATCAAATACACCTCAGGAATATAGGCATTAACATCAAGGTAAACATAGCGGTAGCGATTGGCGTTTTGACTTACCACTTTTACCTTCACTTCTCCACTTGCGGGATTGCCATTTGCATCCAACAAGACACCGATACCCACGCGCGCCTCATTCGGGCCAACAGAACTACTGGGAATAATGGCTGTCTTATACAATTTCTCTTCTAAACCAGAGGGTACGACTGCTGAAACACTCGTTATCGGAGCATTTCCCTTGAACAAAAGCATGGTGCCCGCTTTCACCTCACTTACCATCGGCGTGCTTCCACCAATCTGATGCGCCGTCACCGTAAAGAAATAAGAAGCGATGTCGTATGAAACCTTAACATTCGTATTTTCAGCCACAAGGGTAAACTTGTAATAATCGTTCGACTTTCGGGTATCCCTATCGTAAAGAGATACGGCGTAACCCTGTCCTAATTTTTGGAGTTTCAAACCCGGGTTCTCGTGAGCATATTGGATAGAAAATTGATGTTCGCTGGTCTGAATTTGGTTGTTGTTCAAATCGTAAACCTCAATTCCGGGACGACTACCCAACCCCAGCGTGCCGGGTTCGATTTCCACGGCACCACCATAGGTAAGAACTGTTTTCCAGCCCTTTACAAACAAGGTATCCTTCGCAACGGCATCATTGACAGAAACGGCAGAAACAAGCACTCTGGAGTCAGCCGGCTGACCGGATTGTGCGAAAGTACCCAAGTACAATTTGCCGTTCTCAATCTTGGAAGCAACATCCGCCTCCTCGGAAGCATAGGGCAAATATTCAAAACTCCAGGTTTTCACCTTATGGTTCGCAGCCAATGCCACAGCGCGTCCCGCCATATAGGTATCCGCCGCAAGATTCAGCTTGAAGACCGGGTCAACAACCTTTATGACCACCTCATCAAATACGGTAGAAGCGCCGCTGCTCCAAGTCTCTGCAGAAATGGTAACGAAACCTTCTTTCACAGCTTTGAAGGTATTGGTCTCCAAATTCATCTGAAGTGCCTCCTGATTCAAGTCGTAGGCCCAATCCCACTCGTCCTGCGGACAAACCACCGGATACACCTTAACGCCCAAAGTCAGGCTCTCACCGATGAACAATTCAACGGTATCGGCAACAGCCGTTTGGGTCTTGGTGTCAAAAATCTCTGTCTTTTCAATATCGGGATAATAGACTTCCACCTCGCAGGTATCCCTAAGAGTGCCATCTACAGTCTCTACAACAATCTCGGTCTGACCAAAACCAACAGGAGACACCTTACCATCCGCCGTCACCGTCGCAACTTCTTTATCCAAAGAATACCAGACAACGGCCTTATTATCGGCCTCTGCCGGGGAAATGGTAGCCGTCAAAGCCTGCGCCGGTTCACCCAGCGTCAAATA
>JAEIGA010007371.1_pt1 | contig 16729 bp, 11 predicted proteins | sample 9270691 | NCBI WGS metagenome assembly JAEIGA01 (sample SAMN17057246, study PRJNA624740) | gut metagenome | biome: biome; isolation source: fecal sample | host: Bos grunniens | place: China: Xizang | collected 2019
AGGAAGCCGCCGCCCGTCTGCAAAAGTACGGGAAGAACAAGCTGGAAGAAAAGAAAAAGATGTCTCCCATCGCCATCTTTTTCTCTCAGCTGAAGGATCCCATGATCTACGTGCTGTTTGCCGCCATCGCGGTAACTGCGGGCATCTCTATTTACGAGACCATCCATTGGATCAAAGCGGGCAACGCCTTTGACTTCCTCGCCGTGGGAGATTGGCCCGACGTGGTGATCATCCTGGCGGTGATCCTGCTGAACGCCCTCATCGGCACCGTGCAGGAGATCAAGGCCCAGTCCTCTCTGGATGCACTGAAGAAGCTTTCCAGCCCGGAATCCACCGTGATCCGCGGTGGCAAGCGTATGCGTGTCAAATCCGAGGATCTGGTACTCGGTGATTTGGTAGTGTTGGAAGAAGGCGACACCATCGGTGCTGACCTGCGCCTTACCGAGTCCTACAATATGAAGGTGAACGAATCCAGCCTCACCGGCGAATCCGCCCAGGTAGAAAAGGATGCGACCCTCACCTTCTCCGAGCCCGTGGGCATCGGCGACCGTAAGAACATGGTCTATATGTCCACCCCCGTTACCTACGGCAGAGGCAGCGGTATCGTCTGCCGCCACGGCATGAACACCGAGATCGGCCGTATCGCCACCGCCTTGGACAACGAGGTAGAGGAACAGACCCCTCTCCAGAAGGTGCTGGCGGGCCTTTCCAAGACCTTGGGACTTATGGCCTTGGGCGTTGTCTTCTTCGTCCTCGCCGCAGATATTACCTGGCTGTTTGTTGACGGCAACGGTTCCGTTGTGGAAGCTTACGTAGAGGCTATCCTTTCCGCCATCGCCTTGGCAGTTGCCGCCATCCCCGAGGGACTTCCCGCCGTGGTTACCATCGTGCTGGCCTTGGGCGTGCGCAAAATGGTCAACGCCAATACCATCGTCCGCAAGCTCCCCTCTGTGGAGACCCTGGGCGCCGTTTCCATTGTATGCTCCGATAAGACCGGTACTCTGACCCAGAACCGCATGACCGTTGTGGAAGCCTACGTAGGCGGCACCGTCACCCTGCGGGAGAACTTCCCCCAAAGCACCGACACTACTCTCCGCCTGCTGGCACAGGGTATGTCTCTTTGCTCCAACGCCGTGGTAGATTCCGGCGTCAGCGGTGACCCCACCGAGATCGCTCTGGTGCGCTTTGCCAACGAGATGGGCATGCCCAAATCCGTTCTGGAAGCAGACTCTCCCCGTATCGACGAGCTGCCCTTCGACAGCGACCGCAAGATGATGTCCACCCTGCATAAAACCGCATCCGGTACCCGTAGCTTCACCAAGGGTGCCTTCGACTCCATTATGCGCCGCGCCACCAAGATCGTGGACGGCGACACCGTGCGCTCCATGACCGAGGCAGACCGTCAGACCATTTCCGACGCCAATAGTGCCTTCAGTGAGCGTGCTCTGCGCGTTTTGACCCTGGCCTTCCGTGACGGAGACTCCATTTTGGAGGAGGATCTGGTGTTCGTGGGCATGGTTGCCATGGTAGACCCCGAGCGTCCCGAGGCAAAGGGCGCGGTAGAGAAATTCGTCCGCGCAGGCATCGAGACCGTTATGATCACCGGTGACCATAAGGACACCGCCTTTGCCATCGCCAAGAATTTGGGCATCTGCCACGCCAAGGAGCAGTGCCGCACCGGCGCAGAGGTTGATGCCATGACCGAGGAGGAGCTCCGCGAGGCCTGCAAGACCGTCCGCGTCTTCGCCCGCGTTTCTCCCGAGAATAAGGTGCAGATCGTCAAGGCCTTCAAGGCAAACGGCAACATCTGTGCCATGACCGGCGACGGTGTCAACGACGCACCCAGCCTGAAGGCCGCCGACATTGGCATCGCCATGGGCATCACCGGTACCGACGTAGCCAAGAGTGCCGCAGACATGGTACTCACCGACGATAACTTTGCTTCCATCGAGAAAGCGGTGGAAGAGGGCAGAAGCATCTACGCCAACATCAAAAAGACGGTTTGCTTCCTGCTGTCCTCCAACATCGCCGAGGTCTTCGCCATGTTCGTTCTGATCTGCGTAGGCCTTCCCGCACCCCTCATCGCCATCCACCTGCTGTGGGTAAACCTGATCACCGACAGCCTTCCCGCCATCGCCTTGGGTATGGATCCCAAATCTCCCGACATCCTGGACGAAAAGCCCCGCGATCCCAAGGAGAGCATCTTCCACGGCGGCGGCTTGCGGAACGTGATCTTGTACGGTGCCGTGCTGACCGTTTCCGTTCTTTGTGCCTACGTTGCCGCCGCAGTTATGGGCGGTGCATCCACCTTTGGTGAGATCAAGTCTCTCCTGGCAAGCGATGCTTCCGTTCTGGCGCAGGCACGTACCATGGCCTTCACCGCGTTGGCCTTCGGCGAGCTGTTCCATATGCTGGGTGTCAGCACGGGCAGACATTCCGCCGTTCAGGTCTTCCGCAACAAAAACGGCATGATGGCGCTTGCCTTTGCTGTAGGTCTGGGCTTGCAGCTCATCGTGGTGCAGGTCTCCGCCGTAGGCGCGATCTTCTCCACCGTTCCTCTCGGCCTTACCCAGTGGCTGATCACCGGTGCTTTGGCGCTCCTGCCCCTGGTTATCCACGAGCTGGAAGTGCTTATTCGCCGCATTTTCAAAAAGTAATACGAAAAGACAGAGCTGCTTTTTCGCGGCTCTGTTTTTTTCATAAATTCCCCTCCCTCTGCATACAATGCTTCCGAGAGGAATGATCCCAATGATATACCGCCGATTGAAAAAAATCAAACGCAAGCTGATTTTCCTTCTGATTATAGTGTTAGCCCTTTGCCTTTGGCTTCGCCACGTAAAGGAAGAGGAGAGCCTCTTTTCCTCCGTAGAGCCTGTAAACGGCAGGGAAGGCATCTCCGCCTGCACCGTGACCGTCTCCCTCACAGGCAAAGAAGGGGAGACCGCCCTGCGCCTTTTCACCTCCGTCTGCGAGGGCACGGGCATCACCCCCTGCGTGTTCGTCACCACAAAGTGGCTGGAGGAAAACAGCGACCTGCTCCCCCTGCTCTCCGGCGCCACCTTGGGCTTGCTGTATGAGGAGTCACCAAAACGCCTCACCCAAAAACGCACCATGGCCGCCATGGCAGAGGAGAACCGACTCTTTATGACCTACACGGGCACCTTCCCGCGCTACGTCCGCTTGGCGGAGGAGGAGCGGGGCACCGCCGTCGCCTCCGCCTTAGAAGCCTACGCACAGATCCCCATCGGCTTTTGCGCAACGCTGGGTGACAGTCCGCTCCCCGGCGCCGTGGTGGATTGCGGGTTTATAGACGGCACCGCAGGCTACCGGTTGGCCAACTTTTACGGTGAGACTCTTTCCGTTTCCTGCCCCGTGGTCTCCATGGAGTCCTTCTTGAACGAGTGGGAGGCTTAATATAAAAAGATCCTTTGCGGATCTTTTTTTGTTGGCAACGTAAGATAATTAATCCCAAGAGGAGCGCGAAAATTTGATTTTTCCACCACTGTGTCCATGCTTAGTCCTTTTGCTTAAAAAAACACAAAAAACAATGAAAAAAGCACGAAAAATTATATAAAACTATTGAAATGCAAAAAAAAGTGTGTTATACTCGCATATGTATAATGAAGATATTTTAAAATCGGGTAATATTTTGCAAAACCATCTGATTGCAAAACGAATCCTGCTGTATAGAAATGAGGTTCCAAAAGATGAACAAAGAGAAAGGCTTCAATAAACACACGCTTTTAACCGTCGTCGGTGCGGTTTTGTGTGCGATTCTGATCCCCATTCTGGTAGTCAATGTGACCTTGATCGTCAAGAGCTTTGTGAACGAGGAGGAAGTGCCCAGCTTTGGCGGATACCTCCCGCTGTTCGTTCTTACCGATTCTATGTACCCTGAGATCGAAAGCGGCGATTTGATCATTTGTCAAACCATCGATGCTTCCGAGATCAAAGTAGGGGACGTTATTTCCTTCTTTGACCCCGAGGGCAATGGCACCAGTGTGGTAACCCATAAAGTCATCGAGATTCTGAATAAGGATGGAACCCTTTCCTTCCGTACCCAAGGTACCAACAACAACACTCCCGACGCTCTGCCCGTTCCCGCCGAGAATTTGGTGGGCATCTATCGCGTCCGCGTTCCCGGTGCAGGCAGCGTTGCCATGTTCTTGCAGACCACTCCCGGCTTGATCGTCTGCATCGTCCTTCCCATCGGTATCTTCGTAGCTTACGAGGTGATCCGCCGCCGTAAGTTCGATAAGGAGAAGCAGGAAGACACCAAGGCCCTCCTTGCCGAGCTGGAAGCCCTCCGCGCTCAGCAGGCCGCCGCTCCCGCAGAAGCTCCCGCCGAGGCTACCCCCGAGGAACCCGCCTCCGAGGACAACAACGCAGAATAATCCTTTCGGCATCCCCACGCAACCAACGGTATTTATCCCTCAAAAGCCACGCCCCCCCTCTGTCACCCTGAGCGAGGAGGGAAAATAAGGCTTTGATTGTGAGGATAAAGAACAACCCCGACGAGTCGAACTCGAACGAGTGGCGTAAGCCCGAGTGAGAGGACAAAACTGCTTGCAGTTTTGGAGGGTCTCGTAAGCCTTCGATACCCCCACGCAACCAACGGTATTTATCCCTCAAAAGCCACGCTGAGGGTGAATATAAATAATGCCGCGGCATTCTCCGCGATGGGCAAAAGCCAAAAGCAAATGCCCGGCAATATTCTCCCGCGAGGGATAAATAATTCTGGGTGAAGAACCCAAATACAAAAGGAGAAAAAAACATGAAGAAAAACACTATGATGAGACTTGCATCCGTCCTTTTGATCGCAGTTCTCATGTCCACCTGCGCCATCAGCGGCACTTTCGCGAAGTATGTGACTTCTGATACCGCTCAGGACAGTGCTCGTGTTGCCAAGTGGGGCGTAACTGTTAATGTTGAAGGCGAATCTTTTGCGAGAGCATATGATGGAGATACCGTTTCCTTTAACACTGTTGTGTCTAACAATGATGATGATCTTCTTGCTCCCGGCACTATGGGCAACATGGGCAGCATCTCTGTTACTGGTACCCCTGAGGTTGCAGTGAATATTGTTGTTGACGTTGAACTTGAACTTACTGGTTGGGAGATCGACGGCGTTGAATACTGTCCTCTGGTTTTCACCGTAGGCGGAACCGAAATCAAGATTGACGGTGTTAACATTACTTCCGTTGATGCCTTGGAAGCAAAGGTTGAAGAAGTATTCGAGGCTTTGAGTGCTGGCGAAGTTGCTGCCAACACCAATCTTGCGAGAAGCATTAGCGGTACTTGGGCTTGGGCATTCGATGGCGATGATGTGAAGGATACTGCATTGGGCGATCTCGCAACCGCTCCTGAGATTTCCTTTACTTGCACCACCACCGTTACCCAGATCAACTAATTTTTAACTTTTCGTCTCCCCGACCCAACGTGGCAGGGTCGGGGGGATAACCCCTTAAATCTCTCTTTTCTTTGCAAGCTCCCGTCTTTTTCTGACGGAAGCCTACAAAGGGAATAGAGCAACTCTGCAAAAAAGGAGGAGAAGCGTCCATGAACGACTACAAAAGCTTAAAGAAAACCAAAAACAGCATTTTCAGCGTTCTCATCGCTCTTCTGCTCCTTTTCGAGGCATGTGCCCTTGTGATGCTGGGAAGCCGCCTTACCTTCTTTGCGGAAAAGCCCGCTTCCAATATTTTCTCTTTGATCCAATCCGATGCCCGCACTACCGTGCGCAAGGGCTATATCGATACCGATGGAACCATGGTTTTCCCCGAGGCCTCCCTGGTCCTCCCCAAGGTTCCCGGCGCTTTGGCCGCGTTCCTTCCCTTGGATGAGTCCATCGAGGGCGAGGTTCCCGGCTACCAGGTTTCCGATGCCAATACTGTTTGGCAGGGTGTTACCGACGTAGAGATCTTCAAGATCTCCTACGAAAACGGGGAAGAGAAGATCACCGTTGACGGCGGCACCGATCAAGTGATTGCTCCCGGCACGGCGAACCAATATTCCTTTACTTTAGATAATTCCGGCACCTTTGCCTTGGATTATACCCTGACCATGAAGGCCTTCTTCGGCAACGAGGAATACGCCATTCCCGTCACCGCCCGCCTCCGTACCGCGGAGGGAAGCTACGCCGTAGGCTCCGAGGAATCCTTTGAGGACGTTTTGGAGCTGAACCGTGTCAATTGCGAAGCTACTCTCGGTGCAGGCAGACAAGCCACCTACGTTCTGGATTGGCAGTGGGATTTCGAGGGCGACGACATGTATGACACCCTCTTGGGCAACCTTGCTGCCGACGGCGAGGAGCTTTCCCTGACCATCGTTATCGAGACCGTGGCCACCCAATGCTCCGACCCCGATAACAGCAGCGGCGACCTGCCTCCCACCGGAGACGACAACTCCACCTTTGTGTGGATGTTGGCCGCGATCCTTGCATTCGCAGGTATTTATATCGTCCTTATGGCGAAAAAACGCCGTCCCATTGATGACCAATTATGAAGAATAAAAAACGTCTGATCCTGCGCGTCGTCGTCATCGTCCTGGCAGGTGCCTTCCTTGGAATTCAGCTGTATTCCTGGAACGCCCGCAGCCTCGGCGGCGATAAGATGCCCATGCCCTTGGGCTTCGCCACTTCCGTGGTGCTTTCCGGCAGTATGGAGCCCGAGCTTTCCGTAAACGACATGATCATCGTCACCGCCCGTGATGCTTACGAGGTAGGGGACGTGGTGGTATTCCAGAGCTACGGCTCTTTGGTCGTCCACCGTATCGTATCCATCGACGGGGAATCCGTTATCACCCAAGGGGATGCCAACGACACCCCCGATCCTGCTATCAAGCTTTCCGACATCAAAGGGGAAGTGGTCACCGCCATTCCCTACGTAGGGCTGATCCTCAGCTTTGTCCGCTCTCCCTTGGGCATTATCCTGATCCTGGGAACCGCCTTCTTCCTTATGGAGCGTTCCTTCCGCAAGGAAAAGGAAGAATCCCTTGATGAATTGGAGCAGATCAAAGAGGAGATCCGCCGCCTGCAAGCTCAGCAGGAAGCCCAAGACCAACCCAAAGACTAATCAAGCAAGAAAAGGAGGGAGCACAATGCACGGAAAAAAGAAAACGACCACCGGGCCTCTGTTGCTCCGTATCGCCTTGATCCTCCTTTGTATGACCTTGTTTTCCACCTCCATGCTGTCCGGTCTGTACGCGAAGTATACTGCCAAAAATGACGGCGACGACTCCGCCCGTGTGGCAAAGTTTGACGTAGAAGCCGCAGGCCTTTCCGGCGACGTCACCGTGGACGCTTCCGCAGGGCAAACCAACGGCGAATACAAATTCACCGTCACAAACAAATCCGAGGTGGCCGTTTCCTACGACCTTGTGATCACTTTCACGGAGGACGTTCCCTTTTGTAACGTAGCCTTGGCCAACCCCGCAGGGACGGATGTTCTCGGCATTAAAGATGGCAACACCATCACCTTTTCGAAGATAGGCTCCTTGGCCCCCGGCGCTAAGGGTGACCCCTATACCGTAACCTTTATTCTGGACCTGGATGAATTTACCAAGAACGCATCCGGCGAGTCCGTTTCCAAAACCGTGAGCTTCACCGCTACCATCCGCTGTACCCAAATCGACTAATTCACAAAAAAGCACGCAAAGGAGGAACTGTATATGAACAAAAACCGTCGAATCGCCCTCCTTCTCGCAGTGCTTTTCTGTTTGTCCGCCGTGACCTTCGTGGCTGTGGCGAAGTATATCAAGGATATCCCCTTCACCGGGAACGTTACCTTCAAAGCCGACCTCGTGGAGAACTTCACCCTCACCGAGACTCAAGCTGTCAGACAAACCGACGGCACCTATATCCTCAGCGGGGAACAGGTCACCCAAAACACCTACATCCTCATGCCCGGCGTGGACGTTCCCAAGGACCCCAAGATCACCATCGAAGGCAAAACCGCTGTCCCCGCCTACCTTTATGTGGAAGTCCTGGAGAGCAAAAATTTCCCCGATGAGGTCACCTACACCATGGCAGAGGGTTGGCTTCCCCTGGAAGGTGTTCCCAACGTGTACTACTACGAGACACCTATCACCGGCACCCCCGCTGCCCTTACTATCTCCATCTTAAAGAACAACACCCTTACCGTCAGCGATCAGCTTCCCCGCGGTTCCACAGGAACCCTTTCCTTCCATGCCTACATGGCACAGCAGGGCAAGGATCAGGATGCAAAAACCGCATTCACCACCAATTTCCCCACTCCCTGACCCTATAGAAAGGACGGCACACCGCCATGCAAAAGCTCTTCCAAAAATTCCATAACCGCGTTCTGCCCTTCTTTTTGGCAGTGCTGATGTTGGCGTCCACCTTCCCGTTGAACGTGCTTTCCACCGGCAGAGGCGCAGCCACCGAAGGAACGGCAAACGGCACTCCTTCCCCCGATGGCTATATCTACGATTACGATACCCTGAAGATCACCCGGGACGGCAAGGAGACCTACGCTATGGATCTCCTCAGCTACGAAAAAATCACCATCTCTGCTGATGGTGTCGAAGAAAAGGCTACCTACCAGTGGCAGATCCTGCATAACGAAAAAGAGGACGTCTGGATCGATATCTACGACGCAACCGAGAAGGATCTCCCCGTTACCTTGGCGCTCCTTGGCAACCTCCTGCGGGATGACAACACCGCAAAGCTCCGTTGCCGCGCCTATACCGAGGACTACGCCTACCTCACTTCTCCCATCACCGTCACCGTTAAAGAACCCGCCGAAACCAAGATCACCCTCCCCACCCAAAATGTGGAGAATCCTTCCTTCAATGCTGAGGGGGACGAGCCCGAACATCCCGAGTTCGTCACCGTTACCATTGAATACATGCTTGTAAGATACATCAAGGAGAATGGCGAATACACCGAAGCCCCGGAGGTAGAGGCTTTCAGCCCCTACATCGCTACTCTGGCGTACAACAGCTCCTTGAACACCACCGTTGATAACCCCAGCATCGTTGGTTTTACCCCTTATTTTGATGGTAAGGCATGCGAGGAGGTACCCATCAACCTCTCGGCAATCACAAAAGACGTTACCTATAAGGTGCTGTATAAGCCTTCTGAAGACGTGCCCTACCGCGTGCAGTATCTTTTCCAGAATGTCTATGACGACCTCTATTCCGAGGATAAAACCGTAACAGGTACGGATTCCAATGGCGATCCCATCACCGGCGCGCCCTATTTGGGAAAAGGCACCACCGGACTCCCTCCCAAGAAGGGTGTTGATGGCATTGAATTCGAAGGCTTCACCACCCTGTACTACCAGCCTGACACCATCGCTGCGGACGGATCCACCGCTTTTGAAGTATACTTTGAGCGTAATTACTACCTCATGGAGTTCGATTGTAACGGCGGCTACGGCGTTAATACCGTCTACGTCCGTTACGGCACCTACGTGTCTATTCCCACCCCCGTCCGTCCCGGCTATGTGTTTGCCGGCTGGGATTTAGCGGAAGAGGTCGAGGAAGACGGGAAACTCGTGGACAAATACGATGGAGTTTCCGATTCTTTGCTTTCCTCCATGCCTTCGTACAACTCCAAATACAAAGCGATTTGGTCAACGGCCGACACCACTTATACCGTAGTATATTGGGCAAGAAATGGCGGCGATCTTGCATATTTGGGAAGCCGTGTTGTAAATGCAAGATCCTCCGATGTAGTTTCCGGCAAAAATGATCTTTCTACCTCTTTGAACCTTTGCGGCTTGAAGGATCATCAGCATAGCTCTGAGTGTGGTTATTCCTGCTCAGCAACAATACATGTTCACGATGGCGTTTCTTGTATTTGCAAGGAAGGTCAAACTGCCTGCGCTTCACACACCATAGGTTGCTATAACTTCGAAGGAATAGAGTTGCTTAATGACTCGGTAAAAACGCCAAGCAATCCTGAGCACCAGTTCGATTGTACATATGATGGTGTTACTTTCGGGATATATAAAGGTAGTTTTGGGCAGAGGTATATCCAAGTCGACGGCAAGTATTATGAAATTAAATCAGAAAATACAAACGAGGGTAAAAATTTCTCTTTTTCTTACAAATGTCATGTTCATACGGATGCTTGTTGTACTGTGGGTTCTCACGTTCATCAAGTTTCCTGTTATGCTTGTGGTGTAGAAGAGCATGCCCATACAGAGTCTTGTCGTCTTTCTGATGTTTCTCGTTTGCAGTATGTTGAATCGGATCAAAACCGGCTTGTATTGGGTGATGGTTCTACCATTGTAAATGTTTACTACCAATATAAATATTACACACTGAGATTTTATTACGCGGCAACCACCGGAACCGGAACAGATTCTGATGGCGACGATGTTCCGGATACCTATCCCTCTGTCCAAATCATTGGTGGTTCTTCCTATACTTTTGGTGCAGCAGGTGCGAATACATCCAGCGACACTACACTGCTTGACAATATATATAGTACCGATCAGGTCGGAACTATTACCAAACTGCCCCAACTTAACGCAGTCGGCAAGGCTAGAAACTATACGTTGGGTACCCTAACCTCCGGCACCAGAACTTATCATTACATTGAGTTTACTGCGTATTACGGCCAGGACATTTCGGAACTGTGGCCCTGTGCGGTATTTGAGTCTTCCACCCGAACATCAATATCAGATAACTCCAACGGTTGGACGGGAGACCAAGCGTTTGTAAGTGCTTGGAACGGTGAACACCACGTATATTATTCTCAGCATAATTCCAACCAGACCATCAAGGGTAAGTACGAGAAGTTGGATTATCAACTTTTGTTTGATTCGCGATTCACCGATGAAAGCACTGTGTCTTATCTGTGCTTTTGGGAGAATGGTGCCGGTGGCATATCCTGGAATATTCCCAAACTGTATAAATACAGAATTTGGGTTTCGGTTGTTAAGAACGAAAATACCGCCGGTCTCACCACAAAAGTTTATAATGGTGTTACGTATAAGCTGATTGACGAATACGAGACCTGTGACGACTCAAATGACTATGCTCACCAAACACAGCCTGCTCTTGAAGGTTATACGCCTGTTGCTAAGGTCGGTAATGTAATTACATTAACTCAAGAACAGAAAACAAGATATTCCGAGGGACATGAGGTTCACCTGTATTATAGCACCAATTCATCGCAATTGTCCCTGTTTAACTTCAACCATACGATGGCAGAGCAAGGGGGAGCGGACGTATCGTTTGGCACCTCCTTGGCCCAATACCAAATTTCCAAGGCCGAAATGGAGAGCAAATACTATCCTAACGGTCTTGAGCCCGGTGCATATGAGTTCGCAGGTTGGTACACCACTGCAGCCTTTTATGAGGGTACAGAGATGAACTGGCCAACTAGCACTATGCCCGATAGAAACCTCACCCTATACGCCAAATGGGTTCCTGTACAGCGTAACGTCTACTTCTTCGAGGACTTGAATGACCTTCAGGCCTTTGAAGATGACGGGAACAAGGCCCACTGCTGGCAGCCCTCCACGCTTATTTCGTATCCTATCATTGTAGACCATGGTACTCTGCTGGGCACCACCTACAACTACATTCCTACCCGTACCGGCGTGGAAAATTCCTCGGATTATCATTTCGTCGGTTGGTTCTACTTCGATGAAACCGGCAAAAAGAAATTTGCGCCGGACTCCATGGAGGTTGACCGTGACCTCTATCTGTTCGCCGAGTGGAAGACCTTGGTGCCTACCACCTACCACATCGAATTCGAGGCTTGGAAGAAGGATTCTACCGGCACGGAAACTAAGATAGAAACGATTGCCAATGCCTTGGAGGATTACTCCACCGCAGGCAAAACGGTCACCTTTGATGCCGCTGGTGGCAACCGTCTTTACGATCTGAGCGGCGCAGGCGGCACCAACTACTGCGAGAGATGGTTCCCCGAGACTGCGTCTCACTCCCTGCTGATGGATGCCGACTCCGACAACAATACCTACACATTCCGGTATTTCAATAAGGAGTACATCAACTACAAGGTGCTCTATAAGGATCGCGTTACAGGCAAGATTTTGGGCGAATCCGATGTGAAGCAGACCTATAAGGCCATCGTTACCGAAAAGTACAAGCCCTTCGAGAACTATTATCCCGAGCAGTACTATATTGAACGACCCATTGCTTACGATCCCACGGATTACTCCGTGCCGGGAAATGAGAAGCACGTGTTGGAAGAGAATATCATCTACTTCTATTACATTCCCGATACTGAGCACGCTCCCTACCACGTGGATCACTACAAGGCAAACGTAGCAGGCGACGGCTACGATCTGGCAAAGTCCTATCAGGGCATCGCAGACTTGAACAAAAAGATTACCGAGCCTGTTTCCGAATATACCGGCTTCGTGTTCGACCATGCTGAGGTTTTCCATTACTCCAAGAACGCTTCCGGGGATTGGGTAAAAGACAAAGATCCGCAAATGATTTACAATGTCGATGCCGTCACCGGTACGGTTACCTTGGGCGGTTTGGACATCGAGATCTACTACAAGCGTATAGACGTAGGCTATACTATCCGCTATATGCAGTACGGTACCGACAAGGTGTTGCAGACCGTGACTCAACCGAGTACACACGTGGCCACCTTCGGCTCCGAGGTTTCCAATACCGCTCCCGCCGAACTGCAGATCGGTGAGGTCAAGTATGCTTACTATTTGGACAATTCTACCGAGCTGGATCGCACCCAAAGCATGACCATCCGGGAAAATGCCGCTGATAACGTCCTGACCTTCTACTACAAAGAGAAGACCATTCTGGTCAAGTATCACGTGGTATGTACCGTTCCCTCCTTGGCTTCGAATAACGCTGTCTCTCTTGCCAACGAGCGTGCCGCTACTCCCACCGGCCTTGCCGGTTCAAACGCAATGCCCGGCACAGGCTTTACCTTCAAGGGCTGGTTTATGGATGCGGCGTGTACCACGCCTGTTCCCACCGAATGGCTCGTCACCGATAAGCATCTGAAGCCTTTGGTGCTGGCCGATACCGACAAAGATGGAGAAGAACACCTATACGCCCTCTTCGAGCCCATCTACGGCGCATTGAAGATCGAAAAGAAAATCGATGGCACCGGCGCTACGGGCGCCACCTTCCTGTTCCGCGTGCAAGGGACGGATACCAACAACAAGCACATCGATATCATCGTATCCATTCAGGACGATACGAACAACCCCGAATCCGTTCTTTTGAACAACGTTCCCATCGGGAAGTATACCGTCACGGAACTCACCGATTGGTCTTGGGAATTTACCGCCAATACCGAGGAACTCACCGTCACGGTGGAGAAGGATAAAACTGCAGAAGTGTCCTTCACCAACACCCCCAACCCGTCCAACTGGCTTTCCGGCGAGACGGTAAACGAGAACCAATTCAAGGTTACACCCACCCCGTAACGAAAGGAGGCGTACCCAATGCCGACTCAATCCAAACGTAAGCGTATTTTGCCCGTTTTCCTCGCCGTGCTGTTTGTCATCGCGGTGACCGTGGCAACGGTGTACGCCTACCTGAAGACTTCAACTCCCGCTGTCGAAAACACCTTTAGCGCCGCTCAAGATCCCGAGGCCACCATCACGGAGTCCTTTGATCCCGAAACGGAAAAGAAGAACGTCGCCGTGAAGGTAGGGGACACAGGCTACTCCGTCTACGTCCGCGCCGTCATCGTGGTGACGTGGAAGAATGCGGAAAACGGGGACGTCCTGGCAACCAAACCCGTCGCCGGCACGGATTACACCATCAGCCTGAACGACTCCGAGTGGTTTGGAAAAGACGGCTTCTATTACCACAAAGCTGCTGTGGAGAGCGGAGACTCTACCGCCGTACTCATCAACAGCTGCGCACCCAGTGACGGCAAAACTCCCGCAGGCTACGGCCTGAACGTGGAGATCGTTGCCCAGACCATCCAAGCGGCAGGCAAAGCCGATGCAGGCGATATCCCGGCTGTCACCAAAGCTTGGAAAGTCAAAGTTGATTCCAACGGCAAACTTACGAAAGAATAACCAAAGCAAGGGCTTCGGATCATTCCGCAAGCCCTTGTTTTTTTAAAATGATTTTTTTATCAACTCTGTTCCATAACCCTTGACGGTAACACCCTTTCGTGATATACTACGTATAAAACAGATCATATCGGAAAGAAACTGTTAGTTTTGAATTTTACATATGGGGAGGCAAACATGTCCCTTTTTAACGGAAAAACGTTAATGATCACCGGCGGTACCGGCTCCTTCGGTAACACCGTGCTGAAGCATTTTCTGCATACCGACATCGGTCAGATCCGTATCTTTTCCAGAGATGAAAAGAAGCAGGATGATATGCGCCACGATTTGCAGACGCGTTTCCCCGAGTATGCGGGGAAGGTAAAATTCTTCATCGGCGATGTGCGCGACGTTCGATCCGTGCGGGACGCTGTGTACGGTGCGGACTATATTTTCCACGCCGCTGCCTTAAAGCAGGTTCTCTCTTGCGAGTTCTTCCCCATGGAGGCGGTGCGCACCAACGTAGAGGGCACGGATAACGTCCTCCACGCCGCCATCGAGGCAGGTGTCAAGCGTGTTGTCTGCCTTTCCACCGACAAGGCGGCATATCCCATCAACGCCATGGGCATTTCCAAGGCAATGATGGAGCACGTGGTCTACGCCAACGCCCGCGTTGCGGCAGAGAGAGGAGATACCGTCATCTGCTGTACTCGCTACGGCAACGTAATGTGCTCCCGCGGTAGCGTCATCCCGCTGTTTATCGATCAGATCAAGGCGGGCAACCCTATCACCATCACCGATCCCAACATGACCCGCTTCCTGATGAATTTGGACGAAGCGGTGGATCTTGTCAAATTCGCCTTTGAGCACGGAAACCCCGGCGATCTGTTCATCCAAAAAGCGGATGCCTCCACCATCGGTGACCTGGCTAAAGCCGTCCAGCAGCTCTTCGGCGACACGGGCACCAACATCATCGGCACCCGCCGCGGCGAGAAGCTCTACGAGACCTTGATGACCCGTGAGGAACGCCTGCGCAGCGAAGATATGGGTCAGTATTTCCGCGTTGCGGCAGATAATCGCGATCTGAACTACGATAATCTCTTTGTTCGAGGAGATGTGCAAACCATGGCAGAGGAGGTCTATACCAGCCATAACACCACTCGCCTGAACGTAGAAGAAACCGTCCAAAAGATCCTCACCACTGATTACGTCAAAGAACAGCTGGCAAGAAAATGAGTTTCCTGCACCACCATGGTGAAAAATGCTCAAAAAATCAAAATCCGGAACGAAAGATCCTTGCCGACACGGCAGAGATTTTTCCCAAACATTTCCAATCATAAAAATCTCCTTTTTTCTCATACTAACAGCGAGGGAAAACCTCTGACAAACAATGACAAACAAAAAGGAGAATAGACATGGCAAACAACAAGACTCTTGTTCCCGAAGCAAAGTCCGCACTTGACAAGTTCAAGATGGAGGCGGCAAGCGAAGTGGGCGTAACTCTGAAGCAGGGCTACAACGGCGACCTGACCGCAAAGCAGGCCGGTTCCGTAGGCGGCCAGATGGTCAAGAAAATGATCCAGAGCTACGAGACCAACATGAAGGGCTAACCGTCGAACAAAATTCGATTTTGAAAAAAAGGGGCACGTACCGCAAAAACACGGTATGCGCCCCTCCTTCTTTTTCCTTGACAATTTCCCCGGGCTGTGATATACTAAAAACACGTTCCACAATCGTATCGAGGAAATATTCTATGAGAAAAACAACAAAACTGCTTCTTACCGCACTTTTGGCGGGGAGCGTACTTCTTGCGTCCTGCGCATCCGGGGGAGGAGAAACCTCTGCCGTCCCCGACGTAAGCGGTACGGAATCCACCCCCTTCGTCCCTCCTGCGGAGACCCCTGCTACCTGGTCTGAATTTGATCTGAATACAAGCTGGCTGGAGACCGATCCCCATATTGAGCTGACGGCAGATAACACCCGCACCGAGTGGCCGGGCGTTAAGCTGGTGGGCGGAGACCTGTACATCAAACAGCCCGGCACCTACGTGCTTTCCGGCACTCTGAACGGTCAGCTTTTTATTTCCGTGGATAAAACCACCAAGGTGCATTTGGTGTTCAAAGGCTTCACCGTGCATGAAGACGTTTTGTCTCCCATCCTCTGTGAGCGGGCAGACAAGGTGGTGATCACCCTTGCCGACGGCACGGAAAACTATGTCAACGATCTGCATTCCGGTTTTGTGGGCGGCGGAACCCCGCCCGACGGCAGAAATGCAGGCGCCATCCACGCTAAGATGGGCTTGACCATCAACGGCAACGGTTCTCTTACTGTGAACTCCACTTACAGACACGGCATTGTCAGTAACTCCAACCTCCGCATCGTTTCCGGCGATATTACCGTAAACGCCGTTGAAGAGGGCTTGAAGGGTAAAGAGTCCGTTTCCATTCGCGGCGGCAACATTTTGATCGCCTCCTGCGACGACGGTATCAAGGTCAACCAGGCGGACGAGGAGGATCAAGGCTTCTTCGCCATGGAAGGCGGAACCGTAAAGATCAACACCGAGGCGGACGGTATCGACGTGATCAAATACGTCCGTATCGTAGGCGGCTCCCTGCAGGTGCAAAGCTTTGACCACGCCATCGTTACCGAAGGCTCCGTTTCCATTGCGGGAACACCCACCATCCGACTCCATGCCGACAGCGGCAAGGAGGATTCCGATGCCAAGGGCATCAAGGCAGAGGGGG
>JAEIGA010007372.1_pt1 | contig 16728 bp, 10 predicted proteins | sample 9270691 | NCBI WGS metagenome assembly JAEIGA01 (sample SAMN17057246, study PRJNA624740) | gut metagenome | biome: biome; isolation source: fecal sample | host: Bos grunniens | place: China: Xizang | collected 2019
CCTGTTGCCTTGCCTGTCTTCCCTGTGTAGCCGAGAATGGTGTTTTTATCGACTTTCTGACCTACCTTAACTTTGATGCTGTCAAGGTGGTAATGAAGGAATTTGACACCAAGACGAGGATATTTCACCCATACATATAAAGCACCGTCACCTGCTTTTGCCACTGTCAGCACTTCTCCGTCTTCAATGGCATACTGCGGAAGCTTCTTTCCGTTTGTTCCGTAGTCTGTACCACTGTGGAAAGGATTTGTTGTGCCGTTAGGTGTTTTCAAAGGATAACGATAACCGAATTTTGATGTTACATAATGCTTTTCATTGTGAAAAATCAGATTTGATACGATTGACATATCATTCAACCTCACTTTCAGGGAAAATGTCATTTGTCCATTCTGTTTCATCTGCTCTTAATTCTTTCAGGAATTCATCAGCTCGGATGGCAGCCTGTGAGAAGCTGTTGTTTTTCCAAAAGCCGACAACGATAACGGCAATTTCAATGACTGTTTCAACAATCATTGCTATCATCGATTCATCGGCAGGAATAATGTCAAAGCCGAGTTTTTCGAGAATAAAATTGATAATAACGATTGCTACAAGAATCGCTCTGATAATAGTAGATTTTGAAATTTTCATAATTAATCACCTTTCTTTATTTGTGGTATGATTCGAGGTCTTCGATTCTATGATTTGCGACCTTCATTTCTTCTTCAAATACTGCTTCTTTCTTTTCGAGGATATAAACTCTCTCGACAACCTTGTTGTGTTTTTCTACCTTCTTTTCAAGCTGTTCTATTCGATAGTTTGTCAGTTTTCCTGATGCGACACAACCACCTAAAGAGCCTATGATAGTACCTACAAGGCTGATGAGTGCAACAATTACAACATCGTTCATCGGTATCACCCCCTTACCCATAGACTTTTGTTGTGCCTATATATATGGCTTTTACTTTTGTTGTGCCTATATATATGTCTTTTGGTTGAGATGTACCTATATAAATCTTGTTGATTTTAATAGGGTCAACATAACTGTCCTTATAACTGTGACCGCAACGAGAACAGGTATGTGTTGTATAACCTTGCGAAGTTTCTGTCGGTGGAGTAACAACCGAATTGTAACTATGACCAAGAGCAGCTATTGTAGTACCGCTACTGATTTTTGTGCCACAAACAGTACAGTAAGTATCACCTGTATAACCTGTTGTCGTACAAGTCGCAGACACTTTATTTCTGACCTCAGTGCTATGAGAATGCGGAGTCCACTCAAAGTAAATTTGATATTTTGCCGTGTGATTGAAATTTGTAACCATCACAGGACCGTCAAGAGTAATATTAAGTCTTACCGATGAGTCTTTCAGTTTACCTGCATTGGCATTTTCACTATTGAAAAAGGTTGATATATTTAAATCTGCCGACCTGCTTACTTCACCTGCACTACCACCGCACCATACATCACTGCATATACTTTGAGAACCGAATGAGGCTGTCATTTTACCTCTGCTCGTTGCAGTGTCGATATCACCCCATACAGTGATTGTGACTTTTGTGATTTTAGAATAAGCAGGAATATTAGCAGAAGTTATCGCAGAAGCTATATCAAACGAAAAACTTTCAGCCGATGCATTTGAGCTTCTTGACTGACTTTGCTGCGGATGTGTATAACTTGCCATTCAATCACCTCATATCACAATTGTCATAATCGATGTATCGTTTGTGCTTGGTGCTGAATTTGTTATATTAACCAACAATGCCCTGTTACCTACAACAAGTGTACCTGAAGCAGAAGGTAGATTAACTGTGTTTTTGTGTTCGCCTGTACACACAAATCTTGTACTGTAGTCAGTTGTTCCGTCAGCAGTGTTGTGAAAGTCGATATATTTACCCATTTCAGCAACACCGTCACCACCTGCCGTGATTGCACCGTTATAACCTTTATTTGATGCACTTAAAATAGTTGGTCTGTTGTCCAAATCATAAAAATTATTAGTTGTAGCAACCTTCGAAAGACCTGTTATCATTGAAGCAGGGTGTGTTGACGGATGAGTATAAGCACTCGGTATAGTCGGTTTATTAAACAAAATGTTATAGTCAATACCACCTGAAGCAGTGAAAACACCGCTTGATGAAAGCATAGTCTTAGGAGCTGTAGACAACTGCCACACTATATTTGTCGGCTCTTCCGTAACAGGAGTGCCTGTGTATAAATATGTGCCATTGAAAGTCAGCCATTCAAAGTCATATAAGAAATAGTTTGTGCATTTAAGGTATATACTTGCTATTTCAGTTTCGGTATCTTCCGATATAACTATATCGAACACACTCCATATTTGGTTAATGTCGCTTGCCGTATAAGACATCGATACCGTTCCTGAGACTCCGTTACGATTAAGCAACATTATCTGCATATATGAAGAATTGCCTACTTCCCAACCACCAAAGCGACCATTCAAGATAAAGCTTGCATAGTTGCCCGAATCTGTCTTTTTAGGGAGAGTACCAAGCAAATAATACCCAGCTATAGCCGGTCTACCTTGTAGTGTAACTCTTGGTATACCACTTAAATCATCATACTTCCCACTGAAATCACTTTTAGCATTCCAAGTTGCTTTCTCTGAATCGGTAACGACTCTGTGTGTTGTGTCTTCACTTAACTGCGATAACCTCGTAGGTATTTTGCCTACAGCCTCATTTATCATAATGCGAAGTGCATTACCTTGACGTGCACTTAAAGGATCGGTTCCACTCTCGGAGTCAAGATTATCGACAACATCAGAAGGTTTAACCATACCCAAGGCAAACGTCTGTAACCTGTTGTTAAGGTTTTCTTGCGACACATAATTCTTATCATTTGTAAACGCAGATACTTTCGTAGGCACTGTAGGTATCTCGTCTTTTTTTGCATAATCAGTAAGGTCTACCTTTGTTGTTTCAAGAATTTGTTTAGCTGTTCCATCCCACCAATAGTCGGGGACATCAACTGCTACAATGAGAAACACATCACCTTTTTTGAGATTTGCTGTATTTTCTGTCTTAGTGAGCCAAGTATCAAGCTCTTTAACTGTTTCAAATACATACGATTCACATTTACCCTGAGCAACAGATACCATATCGTCAAGCTCGTCTTGAAGTCCGTTCACTTCACTTATTTCGTGAGGATGTTCAATTGGTGCAAAATCAGAAAGCTCGGATTTCTTCGCATAGTATTCAGGCGGTTGACCACCGAGTTTTTCGGCATTTTCCACACTTTCGATATCTCCCACTCCGTCAGCCTTCAATGTTTTATCAGGTTGAATGGTGTACCAAGTAGCAATGCCATCAGCAACTACAACCAATTTCTGTCCGTAATAATAAATAGTGTTTGTACTGCCGACTTCTTCAGCCTTCGAGGCAGCCGCTTGGGCTTCAGCTAAACTTTCAAAATAACACCTCGCATCCAAAGGAAATGCAGAAGTAGGTTTAAGTGAAACTGAATAATTAAGTTTTCCGTAATCAGCCATCTGTACGCCCCCTTAAATCGTTACTGTGAATGTATTTGCTGTGTCATTGGCTTCTGCGAAATCTAAGGTATAAACCTTATAGGTTTTTGCTAAATAGCCATTCGCACCCGGTACATCGATTCTCTGCAGTTTAAAGCTTGATGAGATTTCCGAGCTTGAAGCATTCACATCCTTGATTGATGTGATGTTTCGCAGAGCCGAGGGATAGGCAATAATAACCCTCAATGCACCGACAGGCACTTCTACCACAAAGCTGTCTCCTTCAGCGTGTGCTTTGTTCGATGGAGTTAAGCCTCGGATTATACTTGCAGTGACAGTGTCCTTGTTTTCAACTGTTCCGTAAAAGCTGTTACGATAGCCTGTTACTGCACCCGATGTTGCATATTTTGAGCCTGAAGCAATTTTACCGCTCGGATATTCATTACCGATATTTGTAACAGGGATTGCACCCTCGGTATGATAGGCTCTTGCCGTAATCTTGTATTCAGTGTCAGCTATCACCTGTAATTCAGGGAAACTGTCCGAAGAGGTAGTTAATGCATTACCTTCCGTATCAGTAACTTTCCACGAAGTTACTTTAACTCCTGTAGGTGAAGGACCGTATGTGTATGAGCCTGTCTTGAATGTAGCACTGTATGTAGGTGTTATCTTAGTACCTACTTCATACTCTCCCTCCTCATTGAATGTTAGGGATACAGACGGATTTGTTTTAGACGGATATTGCTCCTTTACGAAGATGGTGTTCCATACTTGCTTAAGGTTTTTACCCTTCGCATTAATTGTTGCCTGTCCGTTGGTTAAGGTAATATTACCGATTGGCTTTGTAGTGAGAAGATTATCGGAGAAGAAAACCTTCTCGGCATCGATCTCATCGATGGAAACCTCTCCACCGCCTGTGCCGTCCTGTCCGTTTAAAACCTCGAAGGTATGCTCACCTGTGGCATCTGTTATCTTGACTTGGTGTCCGTTCTCGGTTTCTGTGACCTCGACCACAGGTGAAACTCCGTCACCGCCCTTGATTGATGGAAGCTCAATCCAGTTGCCATTTTCATCTCTTATTTTTACACTCATATTGCTTCACCTCGTTACCATTCAATATCTTCACCCTTTGCAAAAGAGCCTGTTCCGTCATTCGTATAGAATGTATCAGTAAATTTTTCGTAAAGACCGATTACTCCATCAGATTTGCGATAGCAAGGGATAAACTCTCGTACTACCTCGTGACCACGTGAGCATCTTGCACTATAGAGCTTAAACTCTCTCTTGGATGTTACTTGTCCTGAGCTTGCTGAGTTATAGCCGAATATAGAAACCGGAGCAGTCTGCTGTGTCAATGTTGCACTAATTGATCCACCGCCTTTTCTTGTTCCGTTAGCTTCGTAAACATTTACTAATCTGCTGTTCAAAAAATTAGTCTGCAATCTGTAAATGGTATCAACTTTTAATGCACACGATATTGTCGTTCCTGTATTAAAGCCGTAATAAATACTACTCGTAGACAGAGGATAAACACAGTAAAATCGTGTTGCATCTGAGTTTTCACGAGACCCCATCGGAATTCTATCGTGCATTTTTGGAAAAGAAGCAATAATCTCTAAGCCACTACTGTTATCTCCACAGAAATCTGTAATGATATATGGATATGTTTCTGCTTCGGCAGACTCAATATATTCGACTCGCTGATACAGTGTTTGGTATGCGGGTGTTGTGCTACCACTTGCCACATTTACATTAACCGAACTATACTCGGCTACATCGTGTGTTCCGTTTTCCGTGATTTCTTTCGTTCCGTTCGGTACAATGTATCCATCAGGAACAGGAACATTAACAGAAATAGTAGCTGAAGAGAGTACCTTGCCCTCATCGGGCATTACCTCGAAAGTGCCGTTTTCTGTTATATCGACAGTTTTTATCTGTTCTTCTTTACCGCCACCGCTTTCAATTGACAGAATAGCATCTGCCATCTCGGAAGGCTTATACTTGTCTGTGCTTTCCTTCTTTGTCCTGATGGCATCTGCTATAGCGGATAACGATGAGTCATTGACTAATACTTTAGCCATTAATAACTCACCGCCTCTCCGTCTGTCAGTTCAGCTATAGCCTCTGCTATTGCATCCTCTACATCTTTCATACTCGGAAACACTGTAGGCTCTTCTTCGGGATTGATCCATACCTTTGCTGTGTCAGGCGGATTATCACCGACATAAACACAGTCAGCAACTTTATCTCCGAGTTTCTCTGCGATGCGTTCCGGGTTAAGTGGAGTGCCTACAGTCACACCGATAATTTTTCTGCTCATATATCCACCTCCGTGATTGTCACCTGTATAGTGTAGTCATTTAAAGGCTTCTGTCCGATAGCATAAACTGTCACTGTACCGCCATCGTTTTCGGTAACGAAGGAAAGGTCTTTTTCATAGAAGATTGCGAGTTGTTCCACATCGGGAGTTAAGTCAACCTGACTGTTCTCCGTTACACCTTCGATTTCTACTACTTGATGATAAAGGCTACCTTCACCTATCCAAGCTGATGCTAACAGTGTTACCCATCCGATTTTGGCAATCTTTTGGCTGTTAATGAGTTCAATTACCTCTTCCAAGTCCTCTTGTGTTAAAACATTATCGGGTAACTCTCCTAATACAAGAGAGGCAATTGCCAAAGCAACTGCCTCACTTGTGATAGGTAATTTGTTTCCCTCTTTGACTTCTGCTGTTGTGTTAACACCAAGCAGACCTTCTTCATCGATTTTTAATGTGGTATCGATGTCAGGCATTTCCGATCTGTTTTCTAACTCCTCAATCTTTGCATTGGTATTAGCCATATACTGATTCATCGTTTGAGTAAGGTTAGAAATCTGTATTTCTTGTGAAGCAGAGCCTGAGGCGGTTTTAAGCCGCCCCAAGTCATACTTTGTTTCAATGTCTCTTGCTGTTCTTACAGCCTGCCTGTCTTGTTTACTCATATCCGTCACCTCTTACCACGAAATTCTGCCTGTGTCTCTGTCAACAGTGAAGTCAAGTTCTTCAAGAATGTCGAACATTTCATCGTAGGAAATGTCATCTCTGCTTTCGAGATAGTCTACGATTTCTCCATCGTATTTTGCTCTGTCCTTCTTGCTGTCATAGAGGCTTCTGTAAAGAAGTATTTTCTGTCCTTCATCGATAGGAAGACTCCAAATGTAGGCTTTCTTCTTTGCTTTCGCACTACCGCTGATGGATTCTCCGTTTGAGTCTTTGTCAGCTCTGATGTCATCGAGATGACTTGTATAGCCTCTGTATTCAATTACATTGTCGGTAATTGCTTTTGAGAAAGTGACCTTTTCAGGATTGTTCTTCCACCAAGAATAGACAGAATCATAATTTTCTTTGGCATCCTTGCTTGACTTATATTCCTTGTAAGAAACACCGTTGTCCTGTAAGAAGTTATATTTCTCTGTGTTTTTGGCATAGAAATCAAACTCCTCGTAGTTCTCGAAGTCATCATAATTTTCAAGGTCAACCTTTTCTTTTCGGTCAACGATATTATTAATTAAGATGTTCTTCTTCTCCACAGGTAAGTCCATACCGGCAATAAAGTCGAATTTTTCTTCGAGAGAGTCAAGACCTTTCAAGTCTTCTCTGTACTGCCAATAATCCTTGATAGGCATTTCTACATCGGCATATTCCTTAATCTGCTTCTCTTTCAATGGAGCATATCCTTCATCGAAATATGTTCGTGCGTTTTCACTTGCATACTGACCGAAGACACCTGCCTGAATACGATTCTTGAGATTATCTTCAACAGGGAAACGAAGATTACCACTGTCGGTGTAAGAGCCTGAAACAGGATGATCGTCAGAGAACATTCCCAAGCCTTGTTGAGTTTTCCTTATCTGACCGCCACCCATAGGCATAGCAAGATAATAAACAGGACTTAACCACTCTTTTGTGAGTGCCTCATAGTTACCCTCTGAGAAATCTTCCAATGTACCTTCCCAAGCATCCCAAACACCACCATAAGGCAGAGCCGAGCTAATCGGGATTCTACCGCCGCCGGCAAGACCGCTTATAAAGGGGAGTTCGTCAACGATGTTATTTGCTAAATTCTTAATAACATCAACAGGTGCGATTTCTTCCTCTTCATCGTCATCACCGAAGCCTAAATCTTTCATCAGCTCTTCGATAATTCTTATCGGGTCGAATGCAGCATTTCTGCCTGTCATGGCAGAGTAAAGGGAGTTATAGGCATAAGCACCGAGAAATGCTGTTGCATAACCTGTGATAAGCCTTGCCTTTGACTTATTCGCAATATCCTGTGGAGCATCTTTGAAGAAATAGCCGTACTGATTATTTACTTCAAGCTGAAATGCCGTAAAGACTTTCGTCAGAGGACTCTTTGAATCGAATATCGTAGGCTGATTACCTCTGCTTCTGTCAGCCATTACATTGGCGGCAAATATGTCAGCATTCTTGACCGCTTCGCTTTCGCTCATTCCCTTCGACATATTCTGTATGTATTTCGATCTCCATACAGTCTGTGAAGTAAAGTTATCGATGGCATCCATAAGAAAGCTGACACCTTCACCCACTTTATCCCAAGTGGTCTTGTACAGATTTTCTGACTTATTAAGTCGATTTGTTAAGAAGTCAGATTTATTAACTGTTCCGTCATCACGGATAGTCGATACGATTGTTTCACCCATTGCTCTTAACGAGGAAACAGGTGAAACCTCTACCCAAGACTGAGTGATAGGGATAAAGTTAGTCAGTGCAGATGACACACTACCTGCAACCATATTACCCGAAACACGATTAGAAAGGTTTGTCATTACAGAGTATATCTTTCTGTTTGTCTTCTGCTCCATAGCTCTGTCCATAGAGCTTTTCTTACCTGCCAAAGAATTAGTAGCAGTATGGAAGTCTTGAATAAAGTTATTCAGAGGATTGTTCGCTTCTCTGTAAACAAGGTCAATCTGCTCTTGCATTTCGTCAGCATCGTATTCCTCGCTGTTGAAAATAGCATCAACCTTTTCCTTTATTCCTTCCTCGCTGTGTGTGTATCGGATATGGTTTTCAAATGCTCTTCGTTTTTGGATGTCTTCGATGTGATAAATCCAATCGAGAGAGCCTTGTACATAAGAATCTAAACCCTTTAAGAAACTGTACTCTGTTTCATCGGTTGTTCTCTGCTTATTGAAGGACTGCCAACTTCTGTTCGGCTCAAACATTTCTGTCAGTCCGGCAATAGATGTAGGTATATCGTTGTCCTTGGTTTTCCAATTAAACAGTTTACCGAGGAAGCCTTGCTTTTCTTCCCTGAAGTGAGGGAAGTAGCCTTTTCTGTACGGAATCTCTTTCATTCCCTGTTCGGAAAGCACTTTGTTTACTTTTACAAGTAAATCATCGTACAGAGTACGAGCATCTTCGATAACCTTGTCAACCTTGGCTTCATCGATGTGTTTCTTGTGCTTTTCGAGGTAGTCTTTTATATCGTCTTCCGTCAGCGTTGTTTCGGGATTGTGTCTGAATTCACCGAGCATCTGAATATATCTGTCTTCCGCTTTGGTAATCTTCATCTCTGCGAATTTCTGCTTAATTCGGTTTGCATCTCTGTTAAGCTCTGCTTCGTTGTGATTGTATTTACCTTGCAGTTCATCATATATTGCATCAGCCTTTGCAATATCCCTTTTGCCGTTGGCATCTCTGACAACATCACGAAGATTTCTTCTCAAAGTGTTAACCTCATAGGAAATACCTAACTTCTTGTCTTTCCAAGTAGATGTATCACCCATAAGTGCTTCCATTTGAGTTCTGTACTCTTGCTGTTTTGTCTTTCTTCGGTTGGCTACCTTGTAAGCATTGATTTTCTTTTCCGTTTCCTCTTCTAACTGTTTAACCTGACGGTTGTATTCAGCTTCATCAAGTTCCTCTTTCAACAAAGACTTGTCTGCTTCTAATCGTGCATAGGCTTTTCTCTTGTATCTTTCAAGAGGTGATAATTCGTTCAATGCATCTCTTTCTGCTTGTTTTCTTGCTTTCTCTTCTTCTCTCTGTGCTTCCTTATCCTTTTTCAGCTCGTCACGAAGAATAGCTCTGCCTTCTCTCTCCGTTGTCTTCAGCACCTGCTTTTCCTTGTAACTGCTCACAGCCTCTGTGATAGTCTCCGTTGCCTCTCTGATGACATCATCGTCTAACTCATAAGTCAGAGTTTCGTCCTTGACCATATTCGCAACAGCAGACATCTGCTGAAGTTGGTCTGAAGGATTGACGATATCCGAAGGGAAGAAGTTCGGGTATCTTGCTGACAGTTCCATATAAGCAGTGTCAACAGGTAAGCCTTCTTTTGAGAAGATTATCTTGCCGAAATTCTTTCTCATAAAGTGAGTGTAATCTGCGATGTCTCCCTTTATGGAAGGTGATACATAAATCTTGTAACCTCTCAAAATTTGCTGAATATCTGCAACCTCTTCAATTCTTTCGGTAAATGTTCTCTCACCGAAGAGCTTCTTGATCTCATTGAAAAGGTCTTCTTCACTCTGCACTTCAGATGTACTGTATTTCTGTACAACATCCTCAAGGCTTCTTCTCTCTTTAGGTGTCAGGAAGAGTATGTCTCTACCCATAGCAGAGATGTCCTTAAGAGATTTTTCCTTTATGCTCGTTGTGTCAGCAGAATATATCGGTGCATCAATCTCAGGTGGCATATCAGCATCCGTGAAGGTGTCGATATATCCCTTGTCATCTTCAAACATTTGTGCAGCTTGTTCTTCCGTCATAGGTGCATAATCGTCCTCGTTGACAGTTCCAACCTGTTCCTTTTTGGAAACAGTTCCCTCGGTAACAGGTGCGATGTCTCCACCACGATACATCAGGTCTTTGCCGAAGAATCTGCCGTATTTTGAAGGTGCTTCACCTTCTTCGGAGAGAGAATGACGAATATCTGCAGAATTTGTAGGTGCGATATTATCAACATTCTTAATCTGTTCAGGCTCAAAGGCTATGTATACTCTGTGACGAGTATCATCTTTCTTGTTGAATCTGCCGCCACCGATATGAGTTAGACCATCATATCCCATACCTGACTCAATGGTTTCTCTGATGATTTCAGCTACTTCCCATTTCGGCATCATCTCTTCGTAATAATACTCTTCTACCGCACGGAAGAATTGCTCATTCGTACCGCTTTCAGGGAAATCTATATCGTCAAAATCAAAAGCCTTCTTCCACTCTTCAGGATTAGCCTCGGCATCCATATCAAGAGGATTGGTGATGTTCAAGTAAGACTCATATACCTGCGGATTTTCACCCCAACCCTTTTTGGTGTAGGAATCGGCTACTTCTTTGTTATCGGTAAAGTATGAGCCTGTACCGAATAATCCGTACTTGCTTCCGTAGGTGTCAAATACAGTATGACCGCCACCACTTGTGCCGTGATACATCACCTTAAGGTTGCCGTTCTCGTCTCTGACCTTGCTGTCTTTGAAGTACTCTTCCTGCTCAGCGGAAAGAGAATAATCGGTTTTACCACTTGACTTTTCAGAATTTTGTGGTAAAATGTCGGTGACAGAAGCATTCTGCCTACGTTGGGAGTTGTTTTCATAACTCGCCATAGTAACAGGTGCTTCTGTTATTTTTTTTCCTTGTATGTTTACTAAATCGTAAAGAACAGCCGCACCATTTCTTCTGATTCCTACAATAACATCAGCAGCATAACCATTAGTGCCAACACGATAACGCACATTACCTCTTGCAAATTCAACGATGTCACTATTTTTTGAATGATACTTTTCTTCTCCAATCCATTTTCTTGCAACTTTCAGAATTTCGTCTGCATTAGGAATGGTTTTTAATTTATCATCAAAAGCTACAGCGTCGGTTTCCAATAATTTACGAGCTGAGCCCGACTTTCTCCACTCGTCATTTGTGGTTTTGTTTATCTGTATCTGCTGACCGTTGGCATCAATTAAATTGTTAAATCTCTCTTTGATAATTCTTCTAATCACATCTGCGTGAGACTCACCATCTTTAGGATTGAAAAGTTTTTCATCTACTTCAACAAACTCATCACCTTCTGCATCTGTTTTTATCTCATAACTTTCCCTACCCTCACTGAACACTACATCTGTCCTGTCAATATCAGGTCGGGTGTTTTTTCTTTGCTCTGCATTAAGATTTAAACGGTTAGCGGTGTCTCTTGCTTCTATTTCACCTGCGGTACTGTAGTAAGCATCGTTAGGTGAAATACTCTGATTTCGTAACCTTTTCACTCTGTCGTGTAAAAACATAAAATCAAAGACTTTCGCACCGTACTTTTCTTCTAATGCATCTCGTTTTTTGTCAAACTCCTGCCATTCAATAGGATCATCCTCAATCTGTTCAAGAGTTTCCCAATCAATTTTACCTCTTGGCATATCAGGAGAGCTTCGAATCAGCTCAAGCATTGATGAATAGAATGTAGGGTCTTCTTCTTTTACTGCATAATACTCTTTTTCGGCTTCTATCAACTCCGCTTTTTGTTTTTCAGTTTTTATGGTAAACCCTGCATCTGCTTTTCTTTTCCAATATTCAGGACTTGAGCCACTTGCAAAGTGTTCAATTTTCTGTACTGCATGTTGGATTTCGTGCATTAAAACCTCTTTAGCGGCTTTGTTCCATCCAAACTCGGTTTTTTGTATGTTTTTTCTGCCCCATTTTAAGTGGTAATACCTTTTGCCGAGTTCTGATGAATAGAATGTATCTCTTGCCTTTGCTTCTTCTTCAAGCCATTTTTCAGGGTCAATGTTTGATAATTCTTCATCCTCGTACCACTTGTTATACTCTTTAAATTCGGCAGTTTGTTCTATTCTCTTTATCTCATCCGCTGCATTATTTAATATATCCTCGTACTCTTTGGTATTCCGTTTAAACAGCTCAAGACTTAAAGTAATGTAGTTAGATTTAGGTTGATATATACCCCTTGTACCTATTTCTGTAGGCTGTATAACAATATTTACATCTTGCAGTTGTGGGTATGCATCGTATAAGTCACTATGATTAAGAATATCTGAGAGCCTACCTGTGAAATATGTGTCTCCGCCTTCACTTTCATGCTTCTCTAAATTCGGATTTTCGATTAACTCACTCTTGCTATCGTCAATTTCAAACCTCATTTTTCCGTCATAGCCTTTATACCACCCTGTCTCTTGTCGTACAGTCTCACTGTCTACCCCTGTATCAAGCATATGCTCAGCCTTTAAAAGCAGTGAGCCGTTGGCAGTTTTTGAATTTACACCTGATACAGAATACTTCGTACCTATCTCTGCCTTTGTCTTCGCACTTTCCCTGTAAGCCTTCTCAAAGTTTCTCTTGACTCTTTCAAGCTCTCTTGCTTCTTTACTTCCGGCAGTAGCAATCTTGCAAAGGTACTTGATCTCGTCATAGATTTTTTGGAAGACATTTCGGTCATTGATTGATAAGTGCTTCACAAACTCATAGTCGGTTAAAAGTCTTTCACCACAGAAGTCTGCTACGATTTCTTTTTCGATGTCAGCAGAAGTTCCCTCATACCTTTTCGAGTTCTTTTCAATCAGCTTGTTGTACTCTTCTTCACCGAGATATTTCTTTACAGCCTTCGCTAATCCTTTATATGACTTTGCCTGTTCAAGAGTATGTGTGATTTCGTGACCGATAAGAGAGTCAAAACCTTTGTTTACAGTATCGGTATTAATGACAATCTTTTTGTGATTATCACTTACAAATGCCTCAATTCTGCTTGTGTCTGATATAAGACCATATTCGTTGCCGTTCTGTCTTAACTCTTCCAAGTCTTCTGTGCTTAAGAAATCAATCTCATAGCCTCTTTCTTCGGAGAGCTTGGCGGCAAAGTCGACAAATTCGTGAGAGGCATTACTGTTACCAAAAAATCCGCTGTTTATAGCATTCTGTACAGTCTGACGAGCATTTTCATTCTTGTACTTGCTTGTGTCAGCCTCAAACTTCTGCTTGTTTCTCTCAACCTCTCTGTAACTCTCTGCAAGTCTGCTGTCTTTGACTAAATCAGAAACATTCTGACTGAGTTTAGTCTTAAGGTCATCCATTCGGGTATCCTTCTTAAACTCTTCCAAATCAGCTTTGTTCTTTTCAAGCTTCTCTAAAAGCTTCGCCTGACGGTCAATCTGCTCATCTGACTTATCGCCATTTTTCATCTTGTAGAGAGTGTCATACTCTTCCTGAAGTTTATTTATAAGATCATTTGTTGTGGTTTCGTATTTAGTTCGGGCATCACTCACTCTCTTATAGGTTTCGTATTCCTCTCCACCTAAAACACTTTCGATTGTGTCTGTGTCGATGCCGCCTTTGTCGAGTATTCTGACAACTTCATCGTAGATTTTTTCTTTGTCTCTTTTCTTGAGTTTCTTACCGTCTTTTTCTTCCTCGGCAATTCGATCTTCGACTACCTTATCGACTACCTTCTGCTCGGTCTTGGTTAAGCCTGTAACATAGTCTGTGCCTGTAATTTTACTTGAGGCAACATCCACACCTTCAAAGACTCCGCCTAAAACCATACCACCGAGGAAAGAATCCCAAGCATCCTGTTTATTGAACAGTTCATTGAATTCTTTTTCGTTAAGGTATGTAAGCTTTTGTCCGACTGCTGACATAAAATCGGATAAGACTTCTTCTGCACCTTCACCTGCTGTGTTTATCCCCCATTTGGTAAGAGTCTGTAATGTCTTACCCGAGAATGCTCTTGCTACGCTCTGCACAGCACCTTCGGTTAATGTGTGACCGCCAATCTTCACACCGTTAAAAAACTGATTACCTGCAATTTCTCCGGCGGCAGTAATCATACCACTTGCCATAGCACCTTCGAAGGTAGCACCTTGTTTGAGTGCTTCTTCAATCTCACCGCCACCTGCGGATAAACCGACTGCAACATTACCCATGCCGCCACCTAATATAGTGCCGATAAGTTTTGTTGTCAGCATATTACCTGTGGATTCTGCAAGTGAGCGTGACTTTGCACCAAATACCGAAGCCTCTTCGGTATTTATCCCTGTACGCTTTTCAAAAGGAGCAGAAATGATTTTCTTCGCAATCTTGCCTTCATCATAAAGGTCTTTCACAACGAATTCCGCTGTACCTTTTTTGGCATCCTTCTGTGCCGTTTCATATTTTTTAACGATACTTTCGGCTTCTTTTTCTTTGGTCTTTTTGTCCTTGCCGATGTTTTTTAACGATGAAAATGCCAATTCATCATTTGATATCTGTGACAGTTGAGCATTTCCTAAAGTAGTTCCCATCATAGCAAGGTTATCTAACATTTTTTCACCCGAGCCGACTGCACCTTTGGTAAACCATTCTCCCAAATCGGTGATAGAGCCACGGATGGTGTTTATTAAGTCACCTTTGTCCCAAGAGCCATCAGCAAAGTAATTGCTTTTTTTGAAGAAACCGTCATCATCCTTTTTCTTGGTTTCGGTCTTCTTCGGTGCTGTGGTGGTAGTTTTTACAGGAGCTATGTCTTGCTTTTGACTCTCTTCATATTTCTTCAAAGCTCTGATATACGCTTCTTCCTGTTCTTTCTTCTTTTTCTTTTCGGTTGCACTTAACCGATTCAGATAATTACCATAAGATGACATAGGCTACCCCCCTTTAAAATTCTCCGTTAATTGCCGAAGTACAATACCATTGCACATAGGCGGCATAATTTTTGAATTTCTGAATATCACTGCCACCGTCTCCCATTCTCTTGGCTTTGTTCCAAGCAACAGAATCTATAATTGCTGTACCCGGTTTTATTCCTAAAGATTTAAGGAGACTCTGTGCCGCACTCTTGGTTTTTACTTTTTTAACCTTGGAAAGAGCTTTCTTCTTGTCAGCTTCCGATGTGTCTCGTTTAGCATACTTTACTTTTTCGGGCATATCCTTGCCCTTCTTGGTGGTTACTCTTGTGTTACCACCTGAGCCACTGCCACTGCTTAAATTAGATTTTTTTTTTTGCCAAGCGAGGTTTTCATTAAACTGTCTCTTTTCTTCCTGAAGCTGTTTCTTCTGAAGTTCTAACTGCTGAATCTTGTACTTGTTTTCTGCCTTATCCTGTGCCTTAAGTCTTGCGATTTCCACATTAAACTGTCTGATGCTTTCGTTATACTTCTTAAGGTCAAGCTGATAGTTCTGATTGTACTGTCTTATCTGTTCAGCCATAGAGTTTTCGTGGTTAATCTGTGCGATTCTATCCTGATAACGAGAATAGAATGTATTGTCGATTTCTCTCTTTGCCTGTGCCTTCTGAAGAACAAGGTCATTCTTGTACTGAAAGCCTTGTAAGGACAGTTCAAGTGATTTCTGTAATGTGTTGTAGGCGATCTCCGCCAAAGCACTGTTGTTCTGCAACCTTGCATCCTTTATGGCATTGTCATAACTCAATACTGCCTTGTTATAGGATTCCCTTGCAGATGCCACTCGGTTTTGGTATGCGTTGTACATAGCCACCTTTGACTGTTCACTGTAGCCTGAATGAGCAAGACCCATTGATGCCATTTTTTCAGCATTACTGCCGTAGTCATCGGTCTGCTTCTGCCAATCAACATAGGCAGCAGAGCCTTCCTTCTGAAAGTCCTTATAAGCTTGGTCTTTCTGCTGTTCAATCTGTTCAATGGTGAAATCAGTACGGTCTTGCTGATTCTTTGCTTGTGTCTCTCCCCACTGATTTGTGGCATTGATTTGGTCTTGGTGGAGCTTATCGGACTGATTAATCATTCCGTCAAAGGTCTTGTCGCTCTCCTTGATTGCCGCATTTTCTTCTTTGTCTATTGCTTTAAGTATCTTATCGTTGTTGTAGTTTGAAGCCATTTATATCACCCCTGTCACCGCTTTATATATCCACCTATGAAGCACTCAAGTGTTGCTTGTTCGAGGCTGAATCGTGTCTCGGAGCTGAATTTAAGCTGAATATCCTTGAATTTCTTCCGCTTGATTCTGCTCACGAAGGAATCTGTAATATTTTCGTATGTGCCGATATATGTCTCATCGGTAAACTCTGCCTCTTTATCGGTCTTTGCATAGACGGAAATTTCACCGTTTTCTTTTGTCTTTGCCTCTACCACACAGCCTCTCTTGTTTGTGGTCTTCTGATACTGAGGATGACCGAATTTATCTTTCGCTGTCACCCAATAGCTTTCTATATCGCAAGTCATATCGGTCAGCGTGTAAACACCGTCTTCTGTTCCGAGATATAGCACATTATTGTATACTGTTGCGCTGATTATCTTCTTTTCC
>JAEIGA010007373.1_pt1 | contig 16728 bp, 12 predicted proteins | sample 9270691 | NCBI WGS metagenome assembly JAEIGA01 (sample SAMN17057246, study PRJNA624740) | gut metagenome | biome: biome; isolation source: fecal sample | host: Bos grunniens | place: China: Xizang | collected 2019
ATCTCTTTGATTACCACCTTAGCAGAGTTGGCCTTGATTTCCTTCTCTTTGCTTTTCTTTTGATAGAGGAATTTCTGGTAGTCCAAGATGCGGCAAACAGGTGGTGCTGCGTTTGGTGAGATTTCAACCAGATCCAAGTTCATATCATCCGCCATACGCATCGCTGCTTCGTACGAATAGATACCTTGCTCTACATTATCGCCAACTAGGCGTACTTCTTTCACGCCACGTATCGCATCGTTGATGCGGTTTGGCATTTCTTTTTCTACACGGCCACGACGTTGTTGTGGGCCTTTTTGTGGATTTGCTATAGTTTTATCCTCCTAATTAATAAATAAAAAACGCGTTTGAATCATGCCTCACACACGTTCGCGCATAATTCAGCATGCAAAGGTACTACATTTTTCGCAATCCACAAAATATTTTTTATAAAAAATAAGAAATTCTCCTATTTTAAGGATTTATACATTAAAAAATACATTTTTTAGGCTATATTTTTGCACATATTACAAAGATTTTGTAATTTTGCAAGTCGAAATGTGCATTCATTACGAAATTAGAAATAAATACAATAAAACAGTTTAGAAAATGAAATTATTACCAAAACTCTCGCTGCTTCTTTTTACAGCAGTAATTATGTTAGTTTCTTGTGAAATGGCAGTACCTCCATTCGGTCCTACCGATCGTCCTGATTTAGGTGGCGATGATGATACCGTAGCCGTAGTAGTATTGGATACCGCCGGTTGGAATGTGCCAGCAGAAGCCATCACTGTAGCAGAAGCACGGGCTATATGTGCAGAATTGGAGAGCGGAGCAACTACAGGTACAAAGTATTATGTAAAAGGATTTGTAAAGAAATTACATAGCAAACACGCCTCTGGTATTACCGATTTTGGCAACGCACAATTCTATATAGAAGATGTAAGTGGCGCCAATTCTTTCGAGGACTTTATGGCATACCAAGTTTATGGTCCAAGTGGCGAAAAGTTGACCGATCCTAACTGCGTAGCGATAGGCGACTTTGTAGTCATCTATGGTGAGTTGACTAACTATAATGGTACATACGAGACTGTAGGTAAGGGTGCTGCTCATATTTGGAAGAGTACGAACCCATTGCTTGCTCCAGCTAAGCCAAAGCCAGTAGAGGTGACAATCCTAGAAGAGGTACTTGACAAGGACTTTGGTACGATGGACACCACCAATATTGCGGGTGAGCAAGTATGGAATAGACCTATGATTAAGGTGGGTAAACAACAGAAAAAGGCGAACTACATCGAGATGGATGGCAAGAATACTCCACACGAAGATTGGTTGATTACTCCAGCATTGGATTTGACAGGTATGTCAGAAGCGACTTTGAGTTTTGACATGAAGTTCACCAGCGAGGTAGCCAAAGAGTATCAAAAACAATATGTAGTATTGGCATCTACAACAGGCGATGTAAGCAAAGCAGAAGATTGGAAAGAAATGCCAGCGCTTCCATACGATTCCACTAGTTTCACAACCGTGACATTATCGGTACCAGAGGAAATGGTAGGCAAGAAATGCTATATCGCATGGAAATACACCTGCCAAGAAACTAGCCATGCATGGCAAGTGCGCAACGTGGTTGTAAAAGCCATGACGAAAGTGGATTAAACGATTCGCTATACGCAACAAAAATAGCGTGCCCTGAAGGACACGCTATTTTTTTGTTATCTACTTACTTCAAATAATCGTTGATTAGAATTCGAAGAATCGTTGATCGGAATTAGATGATACCTTGTTCGAGCATCGCTTGTGCCACTTTCATGAAGCCAGCGATGTTAGCGCCCTTGACATAGTCGATAGAGCCATCTGCTTGCTTACCAAACTTAACGCATTGCTCGTGGATAGACTCCATGATTTGGTGTAAACGAGTATCTACCTCTTGTGCAGTCCAGCTGAGGTGCTCGCAGTTTTGTGTCATCTCTAATCCAGAAGTAGCCACACCACCTGCGTTCACGGCTTTACCAGGAGCAAATAATACGCCATTATTTTGGAAGTAGTGGATAGCACCAGGTTGGCAACCCATGTTACTTACCTCGCAGCAGCACCAGCAACCGTTGGCTTTGAGTTCCTTAGCATCATCCTCGCTGAGCTCATTTTGGAAGGCACATGGCAACGCGATGTCGCAAGGGATAGCCCATGCTTTCTTGCCAGGAGTGAATTGTGCTTGTGCTGGGAACTTATCCGCCATATCCTGCACTTTGTTTCGGTTAGAAGCACGCATCACGAGCATGTAGTCGATCATTTCGTCGGTGATACCCTCTGGAATAGCGCATACGCCGTCAGGACCAGAGATAGCAACTACTTTCGCACCGAGTTCTTTCGCCTTTTGTGCTGCACCCCATGCTACGTTGCCGAATCCAGAGATGGCCACAGTCTTGCCTTGGATATTCTTGCCAGCTTGGTTGAGGAGGTGCTCTGTGAAATATAGTGCGCCATAACCAGTAGCTTCAGGACGGAGGATCGAACCACCCCAAGTCATACCTTTACCAGTCAATACGCCAGTATGGTATTCGCGTGCTAGCTTTTGATACATACCGTTGAGGAAACCGATCTCACGTCCACCCACACCTACGTCGCCTGCAGGCACGTCGGTATCCACACCAATATTGCGCCAAAGTTCGAGCATAAAGGCTTGGCAGAAACGCATGATCTCAGCATCGGATTTGCCAACAGGGTCGAAGTCAGATCCACCCTTAGCACCACCCATAGGAAGTGTAGTCAATGCATTTTTGAATGTTTGCTCAAAGCCCAAGAACTTCAACATAGAAGGGTTAACCGCTTTGTGGAAACGCAATCCGCCCTTGTAAGGACCAATCGCCGCATTGAACTGTACTCGGTAGCCCAAGTTGGTTTGTACTTCGCCTTGATCATCAATCCATGTGACACGGAAAGTGAAGATACGGTCAGGCTCTACCATACGCTCCACGATTTTGGCTTTTTCGTACTCAGGATGCTGGTTATAGACCTCTTCAATTGACTCTAATACCTCTTGCACGGCTTGCAAATACTCTGCTTCGCCTGGATGCTTCGCAGCAAGTTGCTGCATGATGTCCATTACTTTCATTGTTGTACTATTTAGTTAGTTGTAGTAATTTCAAAAAAACTGCCACAAAGGTACAACATTTTTAGAAATCTCGCAATAGTTATCTACATTTTTTTACGAAAAAAAATGGTATAAAACACCCCAAAAAGCATGAGATGTGATGCTGATAGGGGGATGATGGGCTAGAGATGGGCTTACGATGTCCTTACGATGGGCTTACGTGGTCGCGAAGTGGTCGCGAAGCCGCTGGTAATTCTTAAAGGAATTTTCACGAAGCCACTGGGTCTTTTTTGAGGTAGATATAGAAAGTAGTACCCGTATCGGATGTTTGGAAAGTGATTTTACCGCCACTGCCCTCGATGATGTTTTTGGAGATTGGTAATCCCAATCCCGCACCTGTATTCTTGGTTGTGAAATTAGGGACGAAGACTTTGTCTCTGGCTTCTGGGTCGATGCCGGGTCCGTTGTCGGATATAGATATCTCTACCCAAGGCAGCGACGACTCTCTGATGGATTCTATTTGCGCCGTTTGATTGATGATTTGGGATTTGAGAATGATGATGATGTCGCTATTTGGTCTTCCCTGCATGGCTTGCATGGCGTTCTTGACGATATTTGTGAAGACTTGTGTAATTTGGTCGGCATCCGCAATCGCCATGACGCCGTAATCAGGGCCGACATATCGGATAGGAATGTCGGAGGAATTATTGCTCATGAGCGTGATGAAGCCATATAGTTTGGCAGCGACATCCACAGTAGTAGGATTGACCTCAGGCATCTTGGCAAAAGATGAGAAAGATTTGGCGATATGGCTGAGGTTGTCGATTTGCTCGATGAGTAGTTGGGTAGAACGGTCGAAAGCGGCGTCAAATAGGTCGGTACCTTTGGTTCGTTGTAATTGCTGGAGTGTGAGTTTCATCGGGGTGAGTGGATTATTAATCTCGTGTGCCACTTGGCGCGCCATGGTGCGCCACGCCATCTCACGCTCGGAGCGCGCTAGTCGTTTGGTGGATTCCGCTAGAGCATCCATCATTTGGTTGTAGTGATCCACTAGTTCGCCCACCTCATCGGGATAGGAATACTCGATATGTTTGCCTGGTTCGCCCAATCGATGCATCTTGAGTTGGTTGCTCACAATACTCAAAGAGGATGTGATCAGGCGTGAGATTACCCATACTACCACAATCGCCACCACCAGTAAGACTAGGTACAAAGGGAAGACCTTGAGGGTATATGCGTAGAGGTGGTCGCTGATCTCTTTTTGCGAGATGAAACTAGGCAAAGCGATGTATCCAATCTGGTTGTGGCTACCATTGATGAATTCGATATAAGCAGATAGGTACTTCACCTCGCCAATATGCTCGTACTGCACCATAGCGGGTTGCCCCAAGAAGAATGGTTGTGGTGCAATATGGGTAGGCAACAAGCCATAATGGAAGAGCTGTGGAGCGGATGTACCAATCAGTTGTCCGTTGAGGTCATAGACGTGGATATCCAATTCGAAGGCGAAACTCATGTCGCGGAGTTCGACATTGAGGGGGATAGTATTCGCACTAGATATTCCGATGTCCCAGAAGTACAAGTCCTGCAACGCCATTTGTACGTATTGCGCTTTCTTGGAGAGCCGGAGTTGCTGTGTATCGATAAACACCTGTCGTGACTGCTCGACCGACGCGAGGAAGATAGACAAGAGGATTACCAAAATCATCGGCGTGAGTACGATTTGGAACTTACCTCCCAATCCCATACGTCTGAAACCACGATAGCGCACCAGACTATAGATAGCCACCATCAAAAGAAGGATAATCAAGACGATGATGACAGCATAATATGCCTTGAGTTTGATGGCCGATAAGGAGTCGGTAGTATCGTTGGGATTGAAGATGGAGCGATAGGAGATATTATTGAGCACCTCCTCCATGCCGACAAACTGGTCATCGTCCTGCTGTTCCGGCAGTTCGATAGAGAAGAGATAGGACTTGTCGTAGGAATAAACGGGATAGCGGTCGTTATTATGATTGGGTACTAACCTCAACGCCTGATTGCCTCTGAAGGGAGGGATAAATGAGTTGTGGAGTTGTTCGCTAGTGACGGAATAGTGGTACTTCATCGGAATAGCGACCACGATTTGAAACTCGCCTAATCTGGTACGATAGCATACACCTTCGGCATTATCCCACTGGGCAAAATACCATTGATTGAACACGGGTTTTACCATCGGCTTGACCGAAGTGAGCCATGAATTTGACCAATAGACCATTCGGTTGCCCTTGTAGATATAGAAAACGATGTTTTCATCCTCCTGCGAATACGACCAGATGGAGTCGAAGTTGTTGGCTTCGATGGCGTATCCGAGGCGCTGGGTGAGTCGTTCCGCCTTTCGCTGCTGCTCATGTAGGGTGGATTGGATACGCTTGTTATCCCATGCCACTTTGTCGCATGCGGTCAGCAGAAGAAAGAAGGCAAATAACGCAAATAGTATTTTATATCCACATTTCACGTTGCAAAAATACAACATTTTTTGCAAATATCCAAAAAAAGTAGTATTTTTGTGGCGTTTTTCAGAATTAGATAGTATGTTGCATCTTTTTACATCGCTCTTATTGGGCTTTTTAATGATACTCGACCCCTGCACGCTCTTTACTAGTATCGCCGCTATCGGCTATATCGACAAGGAGATAGATAACCGCCGCAAGGTGCTGCATAATGGTCTGATGTTCGTTTTGGGCAAGTTGGCTACGTATGTGCTGCTGTCGATTCCGTTTATTATGGGTGCTCAGACGGATGGGATTAAGGATTGGCTGCATCACTGGGGGGAGCCGCTATTGGCAGGATTTATGTTGATATGCGGTGTGCTTCTGCTCTTTACGGGTCATCATCACCATGAGCACGACCACGGTATGAGCAAATGGCTAAAGCATGTGGATAGTCAGAGTAGCGGCTTTTGGTCGTTTATGTTGGGTATTTTCTTTGCCATTGCTTTTTGTCCGCACCGCCTGGTGTATTTCTTCACGATGGTGGATATAGCGATTACGTTGCCCATGGGTTGGAACTGGCTACTGCCAGTGGTGTTTGGTTTGGGTACGGGTTTGCCCATTATGGTAGTGGCATGGCTGATTTCGTATAGCGCCGTATCATTGAGCCGCTTGACGGAGCGTCTGCACGCGATTGAGAAGTGGATTCGCTATGTGTCGGCAGTATTGTTTATCGGTTTTGGTATCTACTTGTGCGTACACATCTTCGCTCACGATGCGGGTTGCCAATGCACGCATCATCACCACGACGCCTCGTGCGTTAGTTCGCATCATTGATTTATGGCATCTCCTTTTTTTCGTTTTCAGCAGTTCACGGTGTGGCATGACCAGTGTGCCATGAAAGTAGGCACGGATGGAGTGCTACTGGGTGCATGGTGTCCACTGCCTGCTCGTACACGCGCACGCGTACGCGTATTAGATATAGGTACAGGTAGCGGACTGATTGCGCTGATGATGGCTCAACGCCTACACGTCTATGGCGACGATTATGCTATATGCGGCATCGATATAGATGCGAGTGCGGCGAAGCAAAGTAGGAGCAACTTCGAGCAATCTCCGTGGGCGAAGCATCTGCGCTGCGAAGCGTGTGGTTTGCAGGAATTCCGTACGGAAGAGCGTTTTGAGCTTATCGTGAGCAACCCACCCTATTTCCAGAATAGCTTGAAGAACCCCGATGATGCACGTGCCACTGCCCGCCATACGGAGAGTTTGTCGTACCGCGATTTGGTGAGCCATGCAGCCAGGTTGCTCACTGAGGATGGGATATTGGCATTGGTATTGCCTGCGGAAGCCGAGCAAGAGATATGCTCGTTGGCAGAGGAAAATCGGCTGTATGCCACCCATATTACTCGCGTACATAGCAAACCCGGGAAAAGCGCTAAGCGATTGCTTATTGCCCTTTCGCCTAAACAGCCAGCCAACGGGTGTGCATGCATGACGACCTTCTATATCGAGGGAGAAAATGCACCTAGAAGCGAGCAATATCAGGCATTAACACGCGACTTTTACCTATAAATTGACATTTTATCACAAAAAAAGTCAAAAAAGTAGAAAAAAGTTAATAAAAATTTTGTAGATTCAAAAAAATGTTGTAACTTTGCAGCATAAATGAGACAAATATTCTCAAGGAGTAAGCCGAAAAGCCAAGTGAGTAGGCAATTATAAACAAAAAAAATTACTATTATGAAAAAATTTGCTATTGCATGTGCTGCTGTATTTGCACTCGCATGGACCTCTTGCGGTGAGGTAGAGAAATGCTGGACTTTGTCTTACGACGTTTACGGCGTAAAAGTTGAGGCTAACATCTGGGGTACTGGTAACGACGTTCAAGCAGCTATTGAAGAGGTAGAGGCTGTTTATCCAGGCGTAGAGATTACTAAGACTGCTAACGGTAAAAGCGCTGGTGACTGCTATTAATCAGCTAGCAATCTAGAATAAAAAAGGGTTATGCTTCGGCATAATCCTTTTTTATTTTTCCTATTTTCGGTATAAGTTGGTTATACGCAGGGAAAGGTGATTGGTTTTGGGTGCGTGCTATCCGTTAGGGATTGGCTTGCTGCATCTCGATAAGTCGGCGGTAGTAGCCATTGAGTTCGAGCAACTGGTCATGTGTACCCTGCTCCACGATTTCTCCCTCGTGCATCACGCAAATCAGGTCGGCATTGCGTATCGTGCTCAATCGGTGTGCTACGACGAGCGTAGTGCGGTCTTTCATCAAGTTCTCGAGTGCCTCTTGCACGAGTTTCTCAGACTCGGTATCGAGTGCGGAAGTGGCTTCGTCGAGGATGAGAATAGGTGGGTTTTTGAGGATAGCGCGTGCGATGGATATGCGTTGTCGTTGTCCGCCACTGAGGCGCGAACCACGGTCACCGATAGTGGTCTCATATTGGTCGGGCGTAGCCATGATAAAGTCATCGGCATTGGCGATACGTGCCGCGTGGCGTACCTCTTCCATCGTAGCGTGCTCGACGCCAAAGGTAATATTGTTGTAGAAGGTATCGTTGAAGAGTATCGCCTCTTGGTTGACATTTCCCATCATGGCACGGAGGTCATGGGTTTTCAGTTCGCGGATATCAATGCCATCGATGGTGATGTGTCCCTCCTGTGGGTCGTAGAAGCGAGGAAGGAGATCCGCCAGCGTAGTTTTGCCGCTACCCGACTGCCCCACCAACGCCACGGTCTGTCCTTTGCGTATATCCAAATTAATATGCCGCAGCACAGGTCGCTCTGGACGATAGGCGAAGGAGACATTCTCGTAACGGATCACCGACTGAAAATCGGAGAGTTTCTCGGGGCATGGCAACTCAATGATATTGTTTTCGGTATTGAGTATCTTATCGATGCGCTCGACCGAAGCCATACCACGGCGAATGCTATAGGTGGCTTTGCTGAGATCCTTGGCAGGATTAATCACGGAATAGAAGATGACCACATAATAGATGAATGTGGCAGCATCAATCGTGGAATACTTGCCTAAAATGAGCGTACCGCCAAACCATAGGAGGGTAGCAATCAAGGCAGTACCTAGGAACTCGGATACGGGGTGCGCTAGATAGTAGCGGCGATTGATCCGATTGAAGGTGCTACGTGTATCGTTGATGAGGCGTACGAAACGCGCTGTTAGTTTATTCTCGGCATTAAATGCTTTCACCACGCGCAGTCCACCGAGTGTCTCGTCGATTTGGGTGAGAATCTCGGCATTCTGCTCCTGTCCTCGGCTAGATGCACGTTTGAGCGAACGACCAATGCGCCCGATCAGCAGTGCCGCTACGGGCAAGAGCAGGAGGGCGAAGATCGTTAGTTGCCACGATACGACGAAGAGTGTGATGAGATAGACCAATATCATGACAGGGTCTTTGAAGAGCATATCCAGAGTGGACATGATGGATGCCTCCACCTCGTTGACATCGCTCGTCATGCGCGACATCACATCGCCTTTTCGTTCCTCGGTGAAATACCCGATAGGCAAGCTTACCACTTTCTTATAGAGTTGCGCACGCAGGTCGCGCAATACGCCTGTGCGGATGGGTACCATGAAGAAGTTAGCCAACCATGCGGTGAGGCACTTCAATCCGGTGAGCGCCACCAACACAACTCCCAACAACATCAACACATATTGCGGGCCTCGTGCATCGATCTGCATTTGCATCCAGTAGTGGAGATTGTTGTTGAGTATATCAATCATCTCTTCTACGCCAACTGCTTGCTCCAGCGGTATATATACGGCATTCGCCTCGGAGAGCCCAAAGAGAATCTGCAACACGGGAATGATAGTAGCAAAGGAGAAGAGCGACAATATCGTAGATAGGACATTGAAGAACATATTCAGCGCCACATACCATTTGTATGGGGGAAGAAATCTACGAAGAAGAGATGGAATAGACATACTAAAGTCGATGTTTATTGGTTTGTATTCATTTGTACGAGCCGATTGTTCTCGCTCACGTAGAGCATCACATCTCGGTTGAAGGCCTCTTGGTCGTCTCCGAGGTTTGTTTGCATGGACTGCACATAGAGTTTATCGCCCAAGAGTTGCAATATGGGTGTTTGCAGGAGGCGAGTATAGTCTTTTTCGGTAGTCACTACGCATGAGAAGCGCTTTGCCATGTTGAGTATGCGCTGTATATCGGCATCGGAGAAGACATGGTGGTCGGAGAAATCCAGGAGTTCGGTTTTTGGATACAACTCGCTGAAGTGCTGGAATAGTGGTCTTGGGTTGGCGATTCCAGTGACGATGAGTGGTGTACCAGGCAACTCCAGCGGCGCATACTTGATTTTGGAGAAGTATAGACTCTGGTAGGAAGGCATCTGCAATGCATTGTTGACGATACGACGGTCAATGGGCTGCACACTTGCTGGGCTCTTGGTCACGACTATGACGTTGGCTCGCAGACTTTGCGATGGCAGATCGCGGAGTCTACCCCATGGCAACATGTGATCGTGTACATAGAGTTGGTCGTAAGGGGTTAGCAGGATATAGAATCCGCATTGCAACCGACGGTGTTGGAACGCATCGTCGAGGATCACACACTGCAAGTTGGGGAATAGTTTTTGCAAACGCTTCATACCCTTCACGCGGTCTGCACAAACGGCTATCGGCACATCGGGATGCTTCTGATAGAAGAGCATTGGCTCGTCGCCTATGGTAGCGGCGGTGTCGTTTTCGTTGGCTACGCGGAATCCACTTGTCTTACGACCATAGCCGCGCGACAATACTGCCACTTTATATTTGGGCGACAGCAGCTGTATCAGGTACTCCGTCATAGGCGTCTTGCCCGTGCCACCTACCGCCAAGTTTCCCACGCAGATCGTAGGAATAGGCGATTGGTAACTCAGGAAGATATGTTCGTCGTATAGGAAATTACGAATCCATATCACCACAGCATATAGCCACGAGAGTGGAATGAAGAGTATGTTGAGAAGTTGCCTCATACGAGTTGTGGATTATTGTATAGTCACCTCTGGTGTGATAGCCATGATGCGTGGTTTGGATACAAACTCGCGTATTTGTAGCATGAGTTTCTCCTCTGGAGTAGTATGATCAAACATCTTGAGCATTTCCTCGAATGGGTCGGTTTTCTCAGGATAGTAGCTGATAGCGTACTCACCGAGGGTAGCCAATTCAGCAGCTTTGCTGATAGCGTCGTTGATGTTACCAAGACTATCTACCAAACCTATTTCTAGGGCATCTTTGCCCAACCATACTCTACCCTCGCCAATTTTCTTGATCTCGTCTTGTGTCATACCACGACCTTCGGCGCAGCGCTTGGTAAAGAGGTCGTAGCCACGCTCAACCATGGATTGCATCAATGCCATCTCTTGAGGATTCAAACCTTTGAAGACTGCATTCGTTGTCAAGTCGGAGTGCTTGTTGGTGCTTACGCCATCCACATCCATACCGATCTTGTCCATCAACTTGCTTGCGTTAGGCACAGTACCGAAGATACCGATTGAGCCGGTCAAGGTAGTAGGTTCGGCGAAGATATAATCTGCGCAGCAAGAGATATAGTAGCCGCCAGATGCAGCATAATCGCCCATGGATACTACTACAGGCAGGTTTTTCTCTTGTAGTGTTTTGATTGCGTGCCAAATCTGCTCGCTAGCGTCGGCGCTACCACCAGGGCTGTTGACGCGAAGCACTACGGCTTTCACGTTCTCATCCTCACCAATTTTCTTGATGGTCTTGAGGATTTTGCCTTCTACGATGCCTTCCTTGCCTTCGTCCACGATTCCACCCTCGGCGTAGAGCACTGCCACTTTGTCGGTAGCGGTATTCTCCTCGCGTTTCACATTGTTCATCTTGCTAGTAGAGAGCACCTTGTAATCTTTGGTGCCAGCGTACATGCGCAATACGGTGTCCATATCTTGTACATATACGAGGGTGTCCACCAAATTGTATTCGATGTATTTGTTTTGTGGTTGCAACGACATGCACTCGTCGGCGTATTGATCCAGTTTGTCCACGCTGATCTTACGACTTTCAGCCACTGCACTCTTCACTTCTCCCCATATACCATAGAGGTATTGCTCGGTTTGTTTGCGGTCTTCAGGCGACATGGATGTGCGGAAGTATGGTTCAACGGCAGACTTGAATGTACCCACCTTCAGGATTTGCATCTCTACGCCTATCTTATCCAGCATGCGGCTGTAGTACTCTTTTTGCGCGGTCATACCGTCCCATGCCACACTTCCCACAGCGTTCAAGTAGATCTTATCTGCCACGGAAGCAATATAATAGTTGATTTGCGAATACGAATCGGCATAGGCAATCACAAACTTGCCCGACTCTTTGAAGTCCACCAACGCATCACGCAAGGCTTGAGCCGAAGCAGGAGCAGCTACCAAACTTCCGCCGCGCAAGTAGATACCCAAGATCTTTTCACTGTTTTTCGCCAATGCGATATTGTTGAGCAAGTCGTTAAGTCCTACGTTGTTCAATGTCGATTGTCCTGACATCTCCGAGAAGAGCGCTGCAAACGGATCTTCCTCCGCTACATGATCCACCAGTATGCCTGACAAGTCCAAACGATATACGGTACTATCCTCCAACACGGTTTCTGGAGTGGACATCATATCGCCCATCATTGTACCTAGCAGGCCACAGAACGCGATATACACAACGATACCTACGATCGTTTTGCCAAGGCAGCCCATTGGTTTGCGTGGTTGCCCGTCGTTCTCTTTCTTGAATAATCCTAAGAGTTTCATTTTTTTGTACGTTAAAAAGTTAATATATTTGTTTGTTATTTATCTAGTTTGAATGATTTTCGGTGGTATGGTGTGATGCCATATTGTCGTATCGCTTCGTAGTGTGCTTTGGTGGGGTATCCCATGTTGGTATCCCAGTGGTATTGGGGATACTGGTCGTGTAATCGCATCATATAGTCGTCGCGATAGGTTTTTGCGAGCACGCTAGCGGCGGCTATTGATAGGTATTTGCCATCTCCTTTGACCACGGTGGTGGCAGGCACTTGCATCACTTCTCCTTTGGGCACGTAGGGTTTCCATTTGTTGCCATCCACGAGTATGTGTTGCGGGCGGATGGTGAGTTGGTCGAGTGCTCGTTGCATGCCGATGATGGATGCATTGAGGATATTGATTCGGTCGATCTCCTCGGCTGTCACCTCTACCACCGCCCACGCCCGTGCATGTTGCTCGATGAGGGGGCGGAGGTATTGGCGTTGCTTGTCGGTGAGCTGCTTGCTATCGTTGAGCAACTCCAGCCACTCGCGGTGTGTATCGTTGTCCAAGAGCGCGATGTCGAGCACCACTGCGGCGGCAAACACGCTACCTGCCAAGGGTCCGCGACCTGCTTCGTCGCATCCTGCCTCGATGACGTTTGGTATGTGGTAGGGTTGTAACATCGCTTAGAACGGATAACCTATCGCAAAGTGGAACGCCATATCATCGGTCCAATTAAGTCCATTGCCTACGGTACGCCATTGCTTGCCCGAGCCGTTGTAGAGCAACGCAGGGTCGTAGAGTTTGACGCCGAAGTCCACGCGGAAGATGAAGAACGAGAAGTCTAGGCGCACGCCCACGCCGTATGCTAGGGCTATCTGCTTGTAGAACTCATTCCAGCGGAACACACCATAGGGCTGCGCCGCGTAGTCGCGAATCGTCCAGATATTTCCCGCGTCCACAAAGGCTGCCAACTCCAAGAACGACCACACTTTGGCGCGGTACTCCATGCTCATGTTTAGGCGTATGTCGCCTGACTGGTTGTTGAAGTCGATTTGCCTACCGTTGCCTTTGTATCCACCAGGTCCTAGTGTACGTGCTGCCCAACCGCGCACGCTATTGGATCCGCCGGCGAAGTAGCGTTTTTCGAAGGGGATCGTCTGGGAGTTGCCATAGGGTACAGCCACGCCCAAGTCGGCATGCAAGACGAGTCGGTGCTTGGGGTGCATCATATGGTTGTATGTGACAGACACGTCGGCTTTCGCGAACTGTGCGAACGGTGTCTTGAGGAGCATATAGTTGCCCGACTCAGGGTCGATAGGCATGCAGCAAGGTTTGGCTAATGCGCGCAGCAGGTTGCCAGCCGTCTCTACGTTGTAGAAGAGGTTAACAAACGAGCGGTGGGGAGTGCGTGAGCGGTAGGTAGTGAAATTACCCGAATAGCCCAATCCGACGATGAAGTGGTTCTCGTAGGAGTATTTGAGGATGTTGGTCGCTTGCAAGAACTGATCTCGGAAGGCGTCGCTTATCCAAGGCAGATAGACATAACTGATGTCTAGGAATCGGAACTGATGATTGAGCCCTATTCGTGGTTGGTTGATGCTATAGTTGAGCCCTGCGCCGAAGATGGAGCGGGTGTATTCGTCTGGTCGGTTTTGGAAGTTGTAGCTCACGTCCACCGCCACAGCCGATGGGAACTTGAGTTCCGCTGCTGCTTTGGCTTCGATGGCGTGTCCGCCATTCTGCCGCCATTCGTAGCTTCCTCGTGCTTCCACGGATAGTTCTTCTGCGCCTCGGAAGAGGTTGCGATTGAGGTATCCTACTCCAGCCGCCACGCCCCAGTCGCCTGCGGAATAGGTACCTTCGATCTCGGCAGAAACGGAGTTGAGTTTGCCGCGCGAGAGCACGATATGGCAGTCGAGTTCATCTGCGGATATGGGGTCGAAACTAATGTCGATGTATTTGACGGGCGCTAGTCGATTGAGTCGTGCGTAGGCGTTTTCCACGCGATACTCGTTGTACATATCTCCTGGCTTGATCGGACAGTGGCGCATGAGGACTTTCTCGCGTAGGAGTTTCTTGCCTACCCAGGTAAACTCATACCCATCTTTGACTATTCGATTGAGTTGAGCTCCGTCCTTGAGGTGGGCGGTGTCGGCGTCCATATGGAAGTGCACTCTAGAGATCTTGTACTTGCGGAAGATCTGGTCGGTATCCAACTCCTGGACATAGTCTTGCAACTTCATCGTGACGTCCACGGTACCTTTGACCTTGTTGCTATCCGCCTCGAATTGAATAAAATCTTGGTTAAAGAAGAAGTATCCTCTCCGTCGCATGGATCGTGCTACACGCTGGCGCTCTTGGTTGAGCAGATCGGCGTCGAACTGCATGCCGTCCTCCACCATGGCACGTTGGTTCTGCGCGATGGTAGCCAGCTCTTGGTTGGCAATTTTCACGTTGTAGTTGCGAATCATGAATGGTTGGTTCGCCGTGATATGGTAGCAGAGGTTGACTTTGCGGTCTTTAATCTGCATGGAGGTGTCCACTTCAGCACGGAAGTAGCCCTTGTTGTTCATGGCTCGCTGGAGCTGTTGGCGACTGAAACTTGCCAAATCGGGAGAGAAGATGACGGGTGCTTCACCAATTTTGCGTGCGTTCTTCGCCACCCATTTGCTGGTGTCTAGTGGTGCAGAGTTATAGATGGCTAGTTGGAGTTTCCAAAAGCCGAGGATCTCGGTATTTTCCTTTTGTTGGACGTACTTCATCAGGTCGGCAGGTGGCACTTTCTTGGCGTCTTTTACTTGGATTTTGACGTTATTGAGGAGGTATTCTCCTTGTGGCACGAATTTGGTAGCGTTGCAGGCTGCCAGCATGCACACCACACACACCAATATCGGGCACACGAATGCCCGCGTACAATGCAGTTTTGCACGCTGTAATTGCTTCGACATATTTCTCACACGCCCGCGCATACGTACTCGCCTAATCAAAATAAGGATGCAAAGGTACTACAAAAATTGCACATACGCAAGCAAAGCGAGCATTTTTTTTGAAAAATAGAATGTTCGGTGTATTGAGAATGATGCAAATGGTAGAAAGATGGGATAAAAAAGGGTAAATTTGTACAAAAAATAATTCCAAATGTATGAAAAATTTGCTGGTTCGTGAAAATTAGACTACTTTTGCAGCGTAAAAATGATACGGGGTAAGACCACATTTTTTGAGTGGGATGAAGTTTTTGGGATAGTCAAAAAATGTATTGGGGTTTGATGAACAAAGCGGATGATAAAGGGGCGGATAAAATACACCATACTATATGGCTTTAACAAAACAATCTATAATGGATATATCGCGGTTGTCTGCCAGCAGATACCGCAATATGGCGGGAACTCTTTGCATTAATGACGACGTCATTATGCTCGAAAAGACCCACTCGTTGTTCAATCGAAACATCACATTCCAGCTCAATCATGTTTGTGCTGCGTTGATCAGAAAAGGCAGTGCTGATTTCCTAGTGGATGGTACAGAATATCATGTTAAGAAAAACGATCTCTTCGTGATTATTCAGCAACAAGAAGTGCGCAAAATCAATCAGTCGGATGATTTTGAAGCGCATGTGCTGCTCATGTCACGTGAGTATATCGATGCACTGAATATCCCTAACGCTGTGCAGCTCTTCTTGCGTGTACAACGCGACCCTATTATTCATCTCAAAGGAGTAGATTTTGGGGTGTATCTGAATTGTTTTAACATGATAATCAGTACGCTGCATCATGCTAACAATCCGTTTCAGGAGCAAATTGTTCGTCATTTAATCAAGGCATATATGTATCGCTTGGCGTATAACCTGCGACTAAACAACTATACCCCTCAATCGCGCGAAGAGGATGTTTGTCTGCAATTCATACGCCTAGTGGAGCAACACTACAAGGAACAACATTCTGTGAGTTTCTACGCAAAAAAGATGAATCTAACGGCTCGCTATGTATCATCATGTGTAAAAACAATCACATCCAAAACTGCCATTGCTACTATCAACGAAGTGCTTCTACAGCATGCTCAGCAGGTACTAAAAGAGCGTAACAAAACCATCTCAGAAATCAGTTACGAACTGGGATTTACCAATCCGTCTGTGTTTGGAAAATTCTTCCGTACACACATGCAGATAGGGCCGCGTGAATGGCGAGAAAACAATAGAGAATCGTCCGCTAATGGAATAATCTAAGCAGTATTACATAGTATTTTATTTCTACTTTTAGGATACAAAAAACACTGTATCCAGCCCCTCCTATGCTCAATATTAACATTATAATACAACATTAATCATGGAAAAATTAACCAAACATCTCGAAAACATTATCAAGAAGAATTGGGACAACCCCGCTCTTACAGACTATCAAATTGCTACCCAAACCTATGGTCAGTTGGCAAACAAGATTG
>JAEIGA010007374.1_pt1 | contig 16728 bp, 6 predicted proteins | sample 9270691 | NCBI WGS metagenome assembly JAEIGA01 (sample SAMN17057246, study PRJNA624740) | gut metagenome | biome: biome; isolation source: fecal sample | host: Bos grunniens | place: China: Xizang | collected 2019
CAACTGATGCTCGGGCGACCACTTCTGCACTTGATTCAAACTTGAAATGTAAATATTTCCCTGTGCATCTGCGATGGCGGCGAAGGCAAGCCCTGGCACCTTCTGTGACCACACGGGTTTATCCAAAACGCCAGGCGCATAGCGTTCCACAATGCCCATGCCCGAACGACAAACCAACGTGCTCCCATCCGCCAAACGTCTCACCATGCGCAGCGTCTGATGCCGATTCCCGTGGTTCAGCGGCACTTGGATGATATTGCGTTTCTCGCCAGTCGGCGTCACCTCAAAGATTCGCCCCGTGCTATTCTCACCAATGAGGGTTGAGCCATCAGGGAGACGTTGCGCCGAATAGCACCCACCCCCCGTCGTGTCTTCAGAACGATATTCCCACACACATTTTCCAGAGGCGTCCGCCTCCCATGCACGACCATCCGCAATCAAAACATTTCCATTCGGCAACATCCACGCATCATTATTATTCCCACCGGGCCAACGATGCTGTTGCGCCCCATCTGGCCCAATCTTCGCCAGATAGTTATTCCCTGCCACGAACAACGATGCCGTCGGCGCCCCCTTCTCAAAGGTGCCTGCCGTAAGCGCCATGGCAAATCCACTTGCAAGTAAAATTGAAACAATCGTCTTCATCCTTCACCTCTTTCGTGTAACGTGTTCAAAATTAACCCTGCTTCTTCTTGTTGCGAAGCCACTCTAAACGTTTGGCAATCGTATCCTCGTAACCCGCTGCCTTCGGGTGATAATACGTCTTCGGCACCGTCAAATAGGCTTGATCCACTGCGGTATCTTTGTAATCATGCGGATAGAGATAATCTGGGGCGCGCGTCTTCCCCTCTGCCTTCACATGCACATTTTTAAGGTGCTCAGGGACGGGTTGCACGCGTCCTGCACGAATATCTGCCATGGCCTCATTCACGGCGAGATAGGCCGCATTGGACTTCGGCGCGGTAGCCAAATAGGTGGTCGCTTGCGCCAACGAGATACGCGCTTCCGGCATCCCAATAAATTCCACCGCCTGCATTGCGGCCACCGCCACCGTTAGACCACGCGGGTCGGCATTACCGATATCCTCGCTTGCGGAAATGATGAGGCGACGGGCGATAAAGCGTGGATCTTCTCCACCCTCAAGCATCTTGGCCAACCAATAAATTGCCGCATCAGGATCCGACCCACGAATAGACTTGATGAACGCCGAAATGGTGTCGTAGTGTTGGTCCTCATCCTTATCGTAAGCAATAATGCGACGTTGGACACACTCCCCCATCACCTCGGGCGTGATCACAATCCGCCCATCATCCGCCGGGGGCGTCGAGCGCACCGCAATCTCAAGCGCAGTCAACGCACGCCGTGCATCCCCTTCGCAAATCTCCGCCAAGAAATGCGCCGCGGCAGGTTCTAACACGACCGGGTCTTCGCCTAACCCGCGCTCTTTATCTGCGACCGCACGATTTAAGAGCGTTACAATATCTGCCACCGTCAATGCGTGCAACTCAAAGACCAGGCTTCGTGAAACCAGTGGCGTATTGATAAAGATTCCAGGATGATGCGTGGTCGCACCAATCAACGTCACCGTGCCATCCTCAACGTAAGGCAAGAGCACATCCTGTTGGGACTTATTGAATCGGTGAATTTCATCGACAAATAATACCGTCCCAATCCGCCCACGCAACGTCCGTGCCTGCTCACAAATGGCGCGTAATTGAGCCACATTACTCATCACCCCACTCGTCCGCTCAAAGCGACGATGCGTCGTGCGCGCAATCACCTCCGCCAGCGTCGTCTTCCCCGTGCCAGGCGGCCCATAAAAGATCAAATTCGTAAAGCGGTCACTCTCAATCACGCGACGCAACAAACGCCCTGGCGCCAAAATGTGATCTTGCCCAACGATTTCCTCAAGCGAACGCGGACGCATCCGTGCTGGAAGTGGCCCCGTCTTACGGTTATCTGGAGCCTCCTCCTGCCATGTCGGCTCTTCAAATTGAAACAAATCGTCCTTCATCACCTATCGCCTACGCTATCCTATAAAAATGCATCTAACGTACTTTCGTTGAGAGGGTATCAAAAGCCCCCTCCCTTGTCAAACCTTCATTTTCAAAAGCCACTTCGTGAATAAATTTGACTCGTCAAAAGAAATTCCCCTCTACACCATCAAGCCTATCGGTATTCTCACACAAGCATCGTTTCTATTTCTTTCTACAAGTCTATCATGCGGTGCATTCGAGTGTGGATGAGTCGCGAATCCAAGAGGCTTTAATTTTCCTGCGAGCGCGAGTAGGTTTACTTGAATTGCCAGTCGACTGTTAATTTTATGTCAATGTGAAATTGTTGATTACCAAGGCGTTATGCGTTATTTTCTGCACCAATCATCAAAATATCCAACGGCCATTTTTACGCGACCCCTCGCGGCGCAGGCCCGTCTTCTTCTTAAGCGACACCATTATACGTTCAGCCTGACGCGAGGTAACTCCCAGCACAGCTGACAACGCCTTGGCCGTTATGCGATTGTCTCGCAAGATGGCCTTGACGGCATTTTCTTCAGTATGCGAGAGTATTTCCCCCTGCTTTATACCGACATTTATACCGACATCCACATTATTTATACCGACATCTATGCCGCCCACATTCCGATGTAAATCCTTTACGGCATCTGACTTTTGCATCTCATGTTCAACCCCAATACGCAAAAATCTATTTCGCAACTCAATAGTACTTCCGTAAATAAGGACTTTGAAGAAGTTCTCCAAAGGTTGCAGCGTCTTCTCAACATTCAGTTGACGGTTTTCATAATTCGCCCGCACAAGCGCATTTCTAAAATACCACGACTTTTCCTTGAATAGCGCATTCGTCACATCATAACGCATCGCATGCAGATACTTAATAGCAAAAACCGCAACAGTCCGTGTATTCCCCTCTCTGAATGGATGAATCTGCCAAAGTCCCGAAATAAAAGACGCAAAATGTTCCGTAAAAGCTTCCTCAGAAAGTCCACAGTAACTAAACTTCTTTTCCTCTGCGAAATCATACGCAAGCGAGTCTTTCACTAAATACAACGGCGTATAGTTGACCGTGTCACCGTTCAACACCCATTCACGCTTCGTAAGCTCCACCTCACGTATCTTTCCGGCGTGAGCGAACACATCTTTAAAAAGTCTGCCGTGCAATCCAATGTAGTATTCTGGTGAAAAACGAAACGTTGGTGAATTGATCGTTTCATTAATTCTACACGCCACCTTATCAGCCTCTTTTTGGCCTTCTGGCTGATTATGCCCTTCCTTTGTTTCATAGTAAGTGTCAATAATCTGCTCGGCCTCTACCTGAGTTATCTCACCCTCAATATTGCGCCTCGCTGTCTTGAGTAGAAAGTCAGAAACCTTCAACCCATCAACATCCTGCAGACCGATGGCGGTAGCCCATCCGTATGCGCGCTCACGCTTATCCGGCTCTCCTGCTACAAAATATTCATCAAAGTCATCCATCCCACTTACTTCCTCGTCACTAAGTCATAAGGCGTCTGCGGAATTCAATCTTCAACGCCTGCAAGGTTGACTGCATCAAGCGACACGCCTACGCTGTCCTATAAAAATGCATCAAACTTACTTTCGTTGAGAGGGTATCAAAAGCCCCCTCCCTTGTCAAACCTTCATTTTCAAAAGAGACTTCTTGAATAAATATGACTCGTCAAAAGAAATTGGCTGATTAAGAAAGCAAGTGGACCGGTAATTTCGTTCCACCTGTCCACTTACTTTTTCAATCAACAAACATAAAAATACGCCATATTCTTGACATCACTATGAAGCCAATATTAAGGTGGCAATATTTTGATGAGCCATTTCTACAATCTTCTATGGTTACGATTCGATGCGATTATGGCCACAAGCGAGAGTAGGATACACGTTCTCTGGGTGTGACCTTGTCACTGAGTAAATTACGCTTTGAATCATATTCAAGATTCGTGTCACTAACAGTAGGATTGAGATAATAGTTCCAGAGGGTGACACGCTTGCGATAGGACGGCCTTTCATCTGTTAGATTTAACCGAAACTCAATGGGTCCATAAATTTTTCCATAACGGGCTTCAATGAGATTCCCATTTTCGTCCACTTTTGTTCGTGTACGAAAAATGAGATAATCGTCTTTGGAGAGGAGATTGTATTTAACCATTCTGCTTACTTTAAAATAACGTTCTTTTTCTGTCCAAGCATGAGGGTTGATGTCATCCATCATTTTATGTGCTTTATACCATGTTATCTCTTGTTCATACGTTGCGTTGGGATTTGCGTGGTACACGGACTTAAAGTCACAATTGAGGTCTTTTTTCATAACGTATGCGCCTGCGAGTGGATACGGAAAACGAATCTTCAACGTTTCAATTTCATCCTCTTCGGTTGGCTTTTCTTCGGAAAGAGAAACTTCAATATCTGCGACAATCCCCTTGCCATGAGGAGCGACCCAGTCATTGTATTCGAAATCATATCCTACCCACTCATCAATGACTGGGATATTTGTTTTAAATTTAATCCCATTTGCATACATTGGAATAGGATTTATTTTTTCTTTTACGACGACTTCAATCGTTTCATTCCACGGTTTCCACTTGCCGTCTTTGGGATAATCTTTCCAGTGGGCGATATCTTTACTAAAATAGGTTGCATAATACTTTGGGGATTCCTCATCTACCTTCATTCGGCCGATTGCAAAAAGATAATCACTCGTCGGTCGTCCTTCTGCAGTAAAGCAACCATTCTGATCTGTTTTTCCATAGACTCCTCCCCATGACGAAAATCCTATTCGCACAGGTTCGTTTACAATTGGTTTCCCATCTTGGTTCACCGAACGAATTGTAACTTTGGCTTTGGGAACATATGTGTTTGCACATGCTGTCATAAGTAATAATGACAAAATCATAATGTGATAAAACATTTTCATTATTTGCTCCTTTTCACAAGAGAATTAAGTGTTTGAAAAAGCTCATGTACATAAAAATATGCCATATCCTTGACATCACTATGAAGCCAACGGCCTTTGTACTCAAAATGTTCTCGCCCCCATCCATTGTTTTTGACTGTAATCATGTCAATCGAATTGAGTGAGGCGACATCCGAAAATGTCGCATTTTCTGGTCTTCCCATTGCAGGCGTGAGGGCCGGCATGTGGAGGGCGAGGAGCGTAAAGTACTCTTCGTCGGAGTATTGTGACGCATTACTTAAGAAGGGGGTTTCGCGTGTAGAAAAGACGGGGCGCGTTCGTAATCGCGTATCCGTGGCATTTCTCGCGTCGTCACCCGTTGGGTAAACCTTAAATCCACGTTCGCGACAATGGAATGACCATCCACCACCTTTTGTTCCAATGATGCCATTCATTCCCTTAAACACTTCTTGTTTATGCCAAGCATAGCGGGATACTTCAATTCGGATTGACGATAGTAGATGGAGATAAGGGAAAGTCCAATCAATGTAGGGCCAAGCAAGATCAAATTCTGTTCCTGATAACATTGATGGAACCGTGTGGTGAAGTTCAAAGAGTTCATCTTCAGAGGAATAGAAGCTATAGACCTTTGTTTTCGTTGGGACATCTTTGAATGCGTTACGCCATGTTAATTTAGACTCTTTTTCGTCAGCGGAAAAGAGTTTATGCCAATTAACACTCCACGACTTGCAGGGATAGGAGTGCCACGACTCGAGAACAAAGAGCTGCTCGCTTTCGAAACAGTTCACGTATTCGTCAGCATTAGAAACTGTTGCCCCAAAAGCTTCGCTTGGGATTGCAGCATTAAGCATCATAAAGGTGTCACACGTCGCGCCATAGAATTGAAGCGCAGAAGAGACGACCATATTGCCTAAGCTATGAGCCATTACGACCGTTTTATCTTGACTGTAATGCGACATCAATGCTGCGAATGATTCGCCAGACAGAAGTGCGTTGCGGACATTTTCTTGGTAATGAAAAGCCTCAAGTACACCCTCTTCACCAAACCACGTTACGCCAACGAATTTCATATCACACCCAGTCTGCCACAAACGCTTAAACATTTCTGCTTGCCATCCTCGCGCTGTGTTGGGTGTTACATTAAACCCATGCAAGAAGAAAAGGTAAGGCGTGTTTTCCGCAAAATAGGAGTCTGCTAATCCTGTCGGCGCACTTGGCTTAGCAACGGTATGTGGCATTGAAGTGATGTCAATGGTACGGTACATGTTTTCAACTTCAACAATCTTGAATTGAAATGCGATTTCGGAAATAAGTATATCATCTTTCAAAACCGTAAACTTTAATTCTCCTTCTCCTGGTTCGTTACCTTCAAGCATCACAATGCCAGTTGTTAAATGGTTGAGTAGCGTTTGGTTAAGCTCTAACCCTGCGTCATCAATCGTGTAGACGGAGGCTTCATGTGAGGGTGTCTCGTCCCCTTGCTTGTCGTAGGTTATCACATCAGAGATCTGCCAACTAAAGACATCATTGGCGGCTAATTCGGTAAAAACAATACCGACTTCAAGCGTTGATGACAATGTATACGTGTAGTCTTGCGTCATCGGACACGCATTAATTAAATCGGCGATGTCAAACCAAAGGGGAACAAAATCTAATAGGTCGGCTCGTCCATTAACAGTGTCATCGCGATAATTTAAGTCATTTCCGTTAAAAATGCTTTGGTTTCCCTTAGGGATGTCTGTTGCCCCCTCGTCATCGCTACAGTTCCCTACGTCATAATCGTCGTTGGACCAATGATGAAGCACCTTCTTTCCACTTCGAGTAGCAATGCCATCAACCGCTTGTTCTATTTGACCATCTCGATTGATGTCACAGTAAATATCGCCTCCTGCAAGTGTTAATTTAAACAAACGATCGGAGGAGTCCCATTCGGATTCAGCAAACGCTCCCAAGGGGGATGTAATAGTGTCTGTAATGATGAGTCCGCTACCATTGGGAGATTTAATATTGAGTGTGTAGTCTAAGTCTGGTTCGCTTTGCTTTGAACTTGCATGCGTGAGTGACACTTCATATGTTGTACCTTTTTTAAGAAGCGCAATCTTTGTTTCAACTTGACCATATTCAAGGTTGACCCACCCAATTTTACTTTCATTTGAAGCGGCTTCTCCCAATGGCCTAATTGTTAAATAATATTTTTCAGAATGACTTGTGCTCCAATCGCCGAATTCGAAGGTGACCGGATAATACGTCATTGGAATTCCTTCATCCTGAGCATCCATTGGATGACTGCATTGGTCAATTTCCGTCTTATCACTTACGCCATCACCATCACTATCGGTTTGTGTTGGATCCGTTTTAAAGCTCTCTTCTTCCTGGTTGGTTAAGCCGTCTTCATCTGGGTCAGCATCTTTTTCATTGCCTACAATCGTGTCTGTTTCATTGTGAACGAGGGGATTATAAGCATGTTGCATTTCCCAGCCGTCAGACAATCCGTCTCCATCTGTGTCTGGTTGAATAGCATTTGTACCATAGTTGTATTCATCTCCATCACTAATTCCATCGCAATCACTATCTGTATTTGAGGCTGATGTGCCAAGTCCAAGGAATAATGCAACACTTTCGGGTGAGGATAGCGGTCGATTTTCACTAAAAACGAAACCGCGCCCTTTTGAATGTGTTGGTGTTGTAAAGCCTACGGAGAGTCGCTCTCGTGATAGATTGCCTGCGACATCCTTGTAATTGATGATAATTGGCTCAATGGGAGAGATGATGCGAGGAATTAGAATCTGAGCCGAAATTTGATGAGTGGCGAGGTCTGCATTATTCCAATAATCCCCCATCTGTAGAAACTCCACCACAACATATGCCTTCCCATTCAGAACGGTTTCTCCATAAAGAATGGAAGAGGATGAGGAAAGAAATAGATCGCCCGATGCTGGGGCTAACAAAATATGATTTTGTTGTGACTTACAGGTGTAGTAGTCTTTTGGACCTTTCGTGGCTAATCCTGATGGCGACACATCATCATTAAATAAGTCAATTCGTCCATTAAGATTGATAGACATCGTGGTGTAATTTGTGTTCAAAAACTGAAATGGCGCATTACTACAATCAATCGTAACGTATCCCGTGGATGTACTTTTAAATCGAGACGTAATGTTCGTCATTGAACTTGGTGTAGTTATCCATGACGCGTTATACTGTAATGCGACTCCACCAAACTCTTGGATGTCTAGTAGACCATCATTATCAGTATCACTATGTAAGGGAGAGGAACCTGAGCGGTACTCATCTAAGTTTCGCAGAAAATCTCCATCGAGGTCTCCATTAGCGCCATGATTACCACTCGCAGACTTTGGGTTAAGCGAATACTGTATTTCCCAACCATCAGGTAGTCCATCTAAATCGTCGTCGGCGCGAAAGGGTGAGGTGTTGATGGCAAGCTCCTCACTATCCAAGATGCCATCATTATCGGTGTCGGAAAGGTTGGGATCTGTGCCACTTCCGATTAAGAAATTCACCGTAGTATTGTTGAGTGCTACTGCCTGGTTAAAAGTGTATTGGTACACTTTATGCCCAATATCACGACTTAGGGATGCAGTGCGAACACCGATGGTCGCACTTTGACATGCAAAAGAAGAGAAAAAATTGGAGTATGTGATTGAAATAGAAGGATTGGCATTTTTAGGAAGCGTAATAACAAACGTACCTACAACCGATTGGTTTGACTTAAAATCATATAACCCAACATCTTGATAGCGAACAAGATAAGAATCCTCCGTTTCTTCCAATGTGATGCGTGTTTTATTGCCGAAATAATACAAATCATCCCAGAAGGCTGCAACAATAAGGGCTGTTGCGCAACTCTTCAGTCCCGTTAATTTTATGTTTGAATAAGACAGTTCAGAGAAATTTTCGTCGTCATTAAATAAAAGAATGTGACCATCCAATGAAATTAAGATCTTAGAGTAAGACATAGTATTAAAGCGAATAGCAGAGGGAAGCGAAAATGTTGCGACTAATGAATCCGCATTTGAACTATGACTTAGTGAATGAAGCACAGTTCCAGAACGCACCTCATTAACATTCTCAGTAGTAATTTGACCAACCTCGCGCGAATCGGATAGCCCGTCCCTATCGGAATCGACAAGGGTCGGAGACGTTTGGTATTTCAGCTCAAGCTCATTCGGCAGTTGGTCTCCATCTGGATCTCCTAAACGTCCATGATTACCACTTGTTGAGCAGGGGGCTAATCCATGTTGAATTTCCCATGCGTCAGGCAATGTGTCGCCATCGGTATCAATCAATACTGGCGAGGTGTGATAGTGACAGAATTCTTTACTATCAGACAAGGAGTCCTTGTCGGTGTCGACAATTAAAGGTGAGCTTCCCACCTCTTTAATCTCAACGCCGTCCAATAACCCATCGGCATCACTATCTGGTAGATGTGGATTGGTGCCATAGCCAAAACGTCCCTCAAGTGAGATTTGCGTGGTAAGTGTGCCTTCATTTAGGTAGGGGAACGTGATAGAAGATTTCTTTGTTTTATTTTGAATTTGTGCAATTGCACCATTATTCCATTTATCTTTACCAATATCGAGATAGTTAATCCAAACACAATTAGGGAACATTGAACTCAATACAATCTGAAATGTGATGTGATTAGAACTTTTTCGCTCATCGTCAAAAATTAAATTAACAAAAGAAAAAACAAAACAGGGGATATCATTAAATGTTGTCGCTTCAAACAAAATGTCTGATTCTGCATCAATTGAAAGATAGGGATGATTGCTATGTCCTGAAATAATCAATTCATCAACTAAATCTCCTATAGACGTATGCGAGAGTGTTAGTTTACCCATAGTGTCAATAATAACCTTGTCATACAAATGTCCGGCGAAACTGACCGCAGATGGCAATATAATCTCAATGCTCTCCGTCGTGGGATTTGTTAAAACAGAGGCCGTTATTGGAATCCAAGTAAACGCTACTGCGGGTTGAAGGCTATTAACTTCCTCTGCATCATTTAACCCATCGCCATCGCTATCAGCAACCTGTGGATTTGTCCCAATGTGAATCTCTTCGCCATCAATTAACCCGTCACCATCAGAATCGCGTACGCTTGGATCAAGCTTATAAACATACACTTTATCCCAATCGCTAATCCCTGAGCCAGAAGAATCTTGTTTGGTGGGATCACTCTTAAAATAATTGAGTTCAAGACCGTCTGCCAAACCATCACCGTCCGTATCTGTGACGGCATCAACGATACGGAAAAAAGGTGGGTCATTTTTTTCTTGTCGCGGGAATGTAATTGATGTGTAACCTAAAGAAGATGTTTCACCTACCTCCCCAAATAATGCCCACGGCTCATCAAGGCGCACCCTTGTCAGTAGGTTTAGTCGAACATTAAGTGGGTTGTAAAATTCAAAAAAGACATCTTTATCTGATACATCAATCCGTGTAAAAGCAAAGGCGGTAGGGTCTTGTTGCGCTTCCTCGCGCTTGATACGCTCGGCTTCTGCAAGTTCAATCATGACCGTATTGTAAGTCGAGAGCATTCCTGTCGGCAAGATTGTTAATGTAATTGCAAGGCGACTTCGGTCACGTATACTCAACCACTCCGTTGTTTGCTCTTCGTCTTCAAAAAGCCACGTAGGAAGATTATCTTCATAAAGAGAACAAATCCAATTTGTTGGATTAAATGTCATTGGTGATGGTAACTTATGAACAATGATATTCCCAATGAGTGTCCAAAAAGAGCGTCCTCCTTCTGCATTAATGTGCTCCTCTACACGAACTTGCCACGTTTGAATATCTCCTATGACAATCGCTTCTAAATTTGGGCAAAGCTCGTCAAAGGGAGGAAAAACTTCTTCAACACCAAGGGTATGATACATTCTTATGCCTAGTGGAAGCGGTGGAGTCATTAAAGCAGCATCATGACAATTTGAATACCATGTTGCGATTCGTTCATCCCACGTGCTCCAATCATACTGATTAAAAAAAGACGAGTAATCAATAAGTGCTAATGAAGTTGGAGTATTCTCCTCAATAGGCGTATCTTCATTGTCATCACTTCCCTCATTCGGTAATTCTGTTTCATCTTCAGGAGATAAGTTGGGTAGTGGCGGCCCAGGGAAGTCGCCCTCTGCAAAAAGAGTGTGATATGTGAATATTGCGAAGAGCAATGTGATAGTCGTACGAAAAAGAAAGAATGTGTTCATGCTCACCTCAATCCTATTACCACTATAACTCAAAATGATTTATAAATCAATAATTATACATACGAGAAGTAGATAGAAATGTTTCACAAGCGCGAATGGATCATTCGCAGCTCGCCAAGGAGGAAGCATCTTTGAAAGGCGAAAATCACAATTAAAAGGGACTCTTTGAAATAGGAAGGGGAACTTGTTTGGGCGGGGCTCATGGACCTGATTGTCACTTCTCTAAAACTGCGTTCGCGGTAACTGTCTCTTTCCTCCTCCCTTTCATCCCTTTTGTCCCTTAAAATCTCGTGCGCGAAACCATCACTTTTTCGAAAATTTCATCGATTTTTTGTCTGTTGAAAACTTTTTTGAGTTATCAACAACTTATCAACAATTCAGGTTTTTCAACGCAGTTTTTTGAAAAAAATCGGCAGATCGGCACTTTTTAGGCACATTTGCTTAACCTCGCTAAAACTGCACAACTCTTTGATAAGCAAAGAGATAACACAAAAATAGCCCGAAATCAACTCCGCTACGGCGGCTTCCTTGCGATTTTTTGGACTCTGAGAGGAAGAAAAGTTATCTACAATTTGCCCGTTTTTTAGAGAAGTCTAAAGAAATTCTGGGTCAATATGGGCGAAACTGAGTCGCAAAATGGGCGAAATTGGGTACCCAAAACAGGCGAAATTGAGTCGCAATTTCGCCCATTTTTAGACGAAAAAACAGCCTCCTTTTTGCAACATTTTAGCTTACTCTAAAATGACAATTTGACTACTTGGCTCCGATTTGCTACACTGCAAGTGTGCGTGGAGATGAGTGCGTGGTGCGTGGTGTGGCTTTGCCACAATTGTCAATTCCCTGTCGTCAAAGATTATTCATTCGTGAGCGATTTCAGTTCCAATGAGCGTGCTCTCGCGGGCGCGTTTTTATGGTATAATGAATGCGTTTAGTTTTTCTTAATGAAGACACAGATAGCCTTATGATTGACATTCTTAAACGCCACGGTGTAAATCTGTTTTGGACGGTCGGCATTTTTGTCGTAGCACTGCTCTTTTATGTCGGCACGTCTGCATTCACACCTTATCCAGGACTTTCCGCAGAATATTTTTCTGCGATTTGTTATCCAGGTTCAGCGCCCGACATTCTAACGGCGCCCTTGGATACCATTGTGTTCCGTTCGTTGGCAACGCTTTTACCCTATGATCATCTCACACTGTTTGTGGGACTCATCTATGCCGCGATTGGGGCGGGAATTGTAGCCTGCCTTTTCCGTTGTGCAATTGCGACCTCTCGCCATGCGTGCGTCGACCTGACAGGCATTCGCGACAATGAACTTGACCGCGCACTCTTTGCCATTTCGCACGTCTCCTTTGAGACAGGCATCGCCACGGCTTTGCTTGCTCTGGCCACGCTTCCGATTTGGGCAATCGCCACGCGCCCCTACCCGCAAGCCTTAACGGCGCTAGCTGTAACCTGCATGATTACGTTTGCCCTTGAGTTTCGTTGGCGAGCGACCCAATGTTACCTCTTGAGCCGTTTGCCTGAAGCACGTCACTGCATCCTGCTTGCCGTCACCTATGCATTCATTGCCTTTATCACCTTTACGCAACCCGAACTTGCGCCCGTTTCACTCTTTGCCTTTGTTTTGGCGAGTGGAATCTTTTTGCGCAATGAAGCAGAAGGACGCGGTGCCTACTTACTCTCTGCTGGCGCAGGATTAGTGGTGGGGCTCCTGCTCTCCATCGCGGTCACGGCGGGATGGGCGCACGTCCTAAACGCAGCACAGATGCCCCTCCCCAATGGTGTTGCCCTCTGGGGCCAACACTTTATGACGGGGCTCCTTGGGTTAGTGCCTCGCTTTACCGCATTTGAAGGATTGGCCCCGCTCATCATCTTCCTTTCTGCGGCGGCACTCTTCTTTGGATGTTTCCCCCACGCCTATCTCAAATTTGGTTCACCGATTATTGGGCAAGTCGCCTGCGTCGGGTTGCTCATTGCGATGCTCCTGCAGTGGCCCGAATCGGCATGGGAACTCTTCTGCGAACCCGATGCGATGTCCTTGGTCGCAGGCTTTATGTTGACCCTCTGCATTGGCGTGCTCTTCGGATCGTGGCTACACACTGGTTTTGGCGAACGCGTCCATTGGTCTCGTGCGAAATTCCGATTGATTGCCCTGCTCCTTACCTTCGCCTTTTCTGGCTCCCTCGCGATTTATTCCGCGATTAAAAATGCCCCTGCTGCCTCTGGTCTGCCCGCCCGTACGGCGATGCATACCATTGCGCCGCTTTTAGATGAACTCGTCCCCGAAACCGCCACACTCTGGATGACGCATCACCCAGACACACTCGGCATCGTGGCGCGCCGTTACATCTCCGGAAGACCGATTCAACCTCAAGCAGAAACCTTCTCTACGCTCACGCCGGCATCATTGGATCACCACCCCTTCCTCAAAAACGTCGCGGCTTCGGATCCTTTAATTCGCAACCTGACACAGGTTGGCGTGGAACCCCTGCGCCAATATCTGCTTGCGACTGCTCCTGAACTCGGCATCTTAAAACAACTCCCCCCGCGCAAGACCTCCACCAATACTGCCCAAGCGGCAAAGCTCTTGAAGGAAACCACGCTTGGAGAGACGGCGATTGGCAACCACTGCACGCTCTTATTGAACCAACTCGCCGCCCGAGAACATGCCGCCTGTGCCATTGGAGCAGAGCCCGAAGCGGCCGCCACCCACCTGCGCCTCGCCCACGCACTTGACCCTGAGAACCCGAGCATTCCGCTCTCCCTCGCTGCGTTGGAACACGAAGGCGTCGCAATTACACAGGCCGAACGCAATGCCGCCCGCGATGTCTTGGAAGCGCGCCCAGAACTGCGCCAACCCTCTGAACAGACGGCCCTTCTCTTCGAACACCGCTATGGTCCTGTGCGTGCACCGGGGTTCTGTTCGGCAAGCCGCTTAAGAAGATTTCAATTAGGCAATGCGCCCGCCGTCTTGGCAGAGATTCTTGCGCTCTATCGAACAGACCCAAGCCAACTCTCTCGTCCTGAACGTGCCGTGGCGATTCTCCACCTTCCCGCAGACGAAGTAGCACAACTCTTGGCCCAGAATACCCTCTCTGAAACCGACTGGGAACTCTTCTTCTGCCTCTATCCCAACCACCCGAAGACAGACGAACTCTACCAACAAAACAAGCGTTTCTTCAGTGACAACGATGCGCTCTACACCCTTTTCCGCGAAAAGAACTCGCGTCTACGTGAACGCATTGCCGACAAGATGCAGTCCTTCTTCCTTCGCGACGGCACCTTCGCCTATGCGCTCTACTACGTCAACGCCCTCTTGGCAGAGAACAAACTCGAAGAGGCTGTCAAATTCGTAGGCGGCTTCAACGTTCGTGAACGCCTTGCCAAGACGCCAGCACTCGCCCAAGAGCTTAGCTGCCGCGTCTTAGAAAGCCTAATTAAGGAAAACCCCACGCGCGCTCGCACCGTGTGTGAGGGATGGTTGCGTTCTGAACCGCGTCAGTACCGACTTTGGACCTATATCCTCTCCAAGGATCTCCCTCCCTCCTCTGACCCCGAAAGCGAGATTAAGACCTGCCTGCGGTACTATCCCTTACACCCAGTGGCCACTGCTCGCTATGCAGAAATTATTGAGAAAGACCTCGGGGTGGAGGTCGCAAATCGTTATCGTGACGCCGTGAAAAAAGCCACCGAAGAAGGCTCCTGCCTCCAAAAGGATACCCATGCTCACCGCAGACTTTGATTATAATCTCCCTGAAGAACTCATCGCCCAAGTCCCTCCTGAGGTGCGTGGCACTTCGCGCATGATGGTGTTGAACCGTGAAACCAATACGCTTGAGCACAAATCCATCTGCGATATTGTGGACTATTTGCGCCCTGGCGACTTGATGATTTTGAACAACACGCGCGTCTTCCCTGCTCGCATTCTCGGTGCATGGGAAGATACTGGCGGCGCCGCAGAATTACTGCTCCTGAACTGTTGCGAAACCGAACACGAAGTGGAGGGCATCTTCACCTCGCAGTGGCGCTGCATGTGCGGCAGTGGACGTAAGTCACGTACGGGTCACACCATCCTCTGCGCCGAGCAGCAACTCCGCGCCGAAGTGCTCAACAAGGACGAAGAGGGACACTCCCTCGTCTGCTTCCGCTCTGCCAAGCCGCTTATGGCATTATTAGACCAATATGGTCTCACCCCAGTGCCGCCCTATATTCGACGCAATGCCGACGACCCCGAGATGGCACGTCTCGACAAGGAGCGTTACCAAACGGTTTATGCCAAGGAAGTGGGCGCAGTGGCTGCCCCTACTGCAGGGTTGCACTTCACCGATGAACTCTTTGAAAAGCTTGAAGCGGCAGGGGTGCGTCGCGCCTTCGTGACGCTACACGTTGGCCCCGGCACCTTTAAACCCGTCAAAGCTGAACGCGTAGAAGAACATCGCATGGATGCTGAATTCTACGAAATCCCAGAAGAGACTGCACGCGCCATCCGTGAAACTCGTGCCGCGGGTGGACGCATTGTGGCAGTGGGCTCCACCTCGGTGCGCACGCTTGAAACGGTTGCTTCGCTCAACAATGGCGAAATTGTCGCCGCTCAAGGCAGCAGCACTGCCTTCATTTACCCGCCGTACACCTTCAAGGCCATTGATGTCATGTTGACCAACTTCCACCTGCCGCAGTCCACCTTAATCATGATGATTTCGGCATTGGCGGGAAGAGAGCGCGTTTTGGCCGCCTATGAAGAGGCCGTCAAAGCTCGGTATCGCTTCTTCTCTTACGGCGATTGTATGTTGATTCTCTAAGGACCTCGCCCCACATGAACGGCACCCCTTACGTTTTTATTCTGGCAGGCGGACGCGGTGAGCGTCTGTGGCCGCTTTCATCGGCGGCCTGTCGGAAGCCGTTCATCAAGTTGTTTGAGGGGAAGTCGTTGCTGGAATTAACATTGGCACGGCTTGAGGGCTTTGTCCCCATGCAGCAAGTGCGCATTCTCACGGCGCAGGAATTGCGGGGTGCTGTTCGAGAAGCCGTGCCCGACTTCCCTGAAGCGCAAATCCTCTGTGAACCCGAAGGGCGCAATACCGCCGCGGCATTAGCCTATGCTTGCGGTTGCCTTCGCCAAGAATCGCCCGATGCGCTCGGCGTGGTCTTACCCGCAGACCATCTCATTCAAGACGCGACGGCCTTTCAAGCGGCGCTCACCGCCGCCTGTGAATTGGCAGAGACCCGACAGGAAATTGTCACGGTAGGGATTGAACCCTCTGCGCCCGCCACAGCTTATGGTTACATCGCCTGCGGTGCCGCATTGGAAACGCGCGCAGGATGCCGCACCTGCGAGGGTGCAGGGTTTACGGAAAAGCCCGACCTTGCCACCGCAAAGGCTTACTTAAACACGGGTAACTTCCTTTGGAATGCGGGGATTTTCGTCTGGACGGCAGAGACGCTTTATGCGCGTTTTCGTGTTGACGCTCCCGCATTTCTGCCCCTCATTGAGACGCCTACAAAGGCGGATGCATTTTATCCCCAATTACCTGCCATCGCCTTTGACTATGCGATTATG
>JAEIGA010007375.1_pt1 | contig 16726 bp, 16 predicted proteins | sample 9270691 | NCBI WGS metagenome assembly JAEIGA01 (sample SAMN17057246, study PRJNA624740) | gut metagenome | biome: biome; isolation source: fecal sample | host: Bos grunniens | place: China: Xizang | collected 2019
ATATTTAGTTCATTTACAATGATTTCGATGTCGCCAGTTGGGATGTTTTTATTTTTGTTAGTACGTTCGTTTACAATACCTTTTACTTGTAAAACATACTCACGACCCACTTTAGAAGCCTTTTCGCAAAGCTCTGCGCTGGTGTCTTCTTCAAACACAAGTTGGGTAATACCAAATCTGTCTCTAAGGTCGATAAAGACCATACCACCCATTTTACGTGCTTTTTGCACCCAACCTGCCAATGTAACTTCTTGTCCTACATTAGATAAGTTTAATTCTCCGCAGTTATTAGTTCTATACATAATGTAATATTGTTTTAAACACAAAATAGACTGCAAATTTAAGTAAAATATAATAAATTTAGGCAATATTTTTGCGATAAACTTTATTTTTAATATTAACTCCCCAAACTAAGCAATATTTTTACTATTTTTGCGATTATTTTTATAAAAAATATTTCGATTTTATGAAAAAATCAATAATTATATCACTTTTATCTTTATTATTTTGCCTATCGGCTAATGCAAAATTCTCATTTTCTGGTGTTGAAAATATAATAGGTATAACTCAAGAAAATATTGATACAGTTTTAGTGGCAGAAACTACAGGAAATCTTTTGATTAAATTTTCTGTGGATGATACCTCTACAATTAAATGGTATACATATACACAAGGTGCAGAAGAACTTTCTTTGGTTAAAACAGAGGAAAATGTGACTGAATCTACATTGGAAGCACAGCAAGAAGCATCTATTGGTTATGCCATTAATGTAAATGATGAAAAAACATTCTGGGCATGGGTGTTTGACCACTCAAAACACAATTTAGAAATAGGGGAGATAACAGTGGCAACAGAGCTAGAAGACCGTTGTCATTTCTATCAATTAACCTTTGATATTCAGGCAGATAAATTTCTTTACGACACATTAGGTCACGATAGAGCAGCATTTGAAGTGGAACGTGAATTTACACTTTCATACGACTCAACCTATTATGCCGATGGTAGTTGGGCTACAGATAGTATTGCTTATTCAATACCATTAGTGTCAGATTATTCTGTACCATCTCCTTTAGCGTCAACAACTTATAAACTAATAGGGGATAATTTCTTACTAGAGTGGAATAAACCTTTGGTTTCAGAAACAGACCTTATTACTGCTTATGCAGTGCAAGTAGAAGGGGAAAACTCTGTAAGAGTGAGAGAAGAAGCTACAAATGAGAATAATAAAGATAATTCTACAGAGGTAAAACTTAGTGGTTCGGCACCTTTAAATATAGAGTTAATAAATCATGCTTCGCCAGCAGCGTTCTTTTACGATTGGTGTATTTCTAGAGACAAAGAGTTTAACTCTTGCTATATTAGTGCCTCTACAAGTGATTTTAGATATACATTTGAAGAACAAGGAACATATTATATTAAGTCTGAGGTAACCAATTCTCAAATGTCAGAAGATTCACTAGTGAATTGTTTGGCTACACAAACCATTATTATAGAGGTGCTTAACTCAAAACTTGATGTTCCAAACGTGTTCTCTCCAAATGGTGATGGCATAAATGATGAGTTTAAAGTAGCATATCAATCTCTTACTACTTTCCGTGCTCGAGTGTATAGCATTCACGGTAGATTACTTCATGAGTGGACAGACCCTGCCAAAGGGTGGGATGGTACAATTGGCGGAAATCCTGCAGCAGAAGGCACATATTTTTATATCATAGAAGCCACAGGCAACGATTACGACGAAGACGGCAAACAAATCAAGTACTTCAAAAAAGGCGACATCAACCTATTGAGGTAATATAACAAAATCTAAAAAATTAGAGCTATTTGATTCAATCTCAAGTAGCTCTTTTTTTTACTCACATTTTTCTTCCCAAGGGCGGATGCATTTTTGGAGTTTTTCGCACCAAATGTAGCCCGCAGAAGGGATGCAACCATGCTCGTCGCGGTCGCCACCAAGTAGAGGACGATTTATAAGTGTGTCGGCTGCAATTTTAGAAGTAGTGTCTATTGTAGTAGGTTCTACGCTTTCTGCTACTTCTTTACTTGTACAACAAGCAAGTAGTGTAGAGGCAATTGCCAATGAAAATATTATCTTTTTCATAATGTTTCTGTAAATGTTTTAAGTTCGTCGTATAGGCGTTTTACAGGAAGTCCCATTACGTTGAAATATGAACCCACAATCTTTTCTATTCCTATATAACCAATCCATTCTTGCACACCGTATGAACCCGCCTTGTCAAATGGTTTGTACTTGTTTATATAGTATCTTATTTCTTCATCTGTAAGAGTGCTAAAGTGCACTTCTGTGCTAGAGTAGAACTCTACAGACTTTTCTTTTGAGAAAATACAAACAGCTGTAATCACCTCGTGAACACGTCCAGATAGTGATTTTATCATACAAAATGCTTCTTCTTCTGTTTTTGGTTTGCCAATGATTTTATCATCAAGTATAACAACAGTATCTGCTGTTATGGCAATTGTTTTATCCTCCAAAAGAGGTTTGTATGCATCTGCTTTTGCTTTGCAGATATATTGTACTGCCTCTGCACCTTTAAGTTCTGCAGGAAAACTCTCGTCGGCATCCACAGTGCAAGTGCTAAACTCCACGTCAAGTCCTTTAAGCAATTCTCTGCGACGAGGCGATTGAGATGCAAGTGTAAGTTTATATCCTTTTAAATCAAGCATTTAGAATGTATGGAAAATTAACTATAAATAAATATCCAACAATGCCAGCATAAAGAGTACCAATAAGCATAATAAACTTAACAAAAGTGCTTATTTGTCTCCAATCTCTGCGTTTTTCTGCTTTACCCACCCAGAAAATCAATATAATACATGGGATAAGAATACCGAAAATATAGTATTTTATGCTGATATTGTCTGTCTCAAATGGGTTAAGGTAGAAACAGAAATAACCAACAACAAGTGTACTTATTAGTGTTACCAATGTTAGTACTATTTTGGTGGTATTTACGCCCAAAACTATAGGTAGGCTATGGCATTCCATTTCTCTGTCGCCTTCAATGTCTTCTATATCTTTTACCACTTCTCTAATGAAAGTGAAAAGGAAGGCAAATAGTCCAAATGCTGCTAGCCAACCGTAAATTTCACTTAGTATGCTTGTGTTGTAGATAAGTGCTCCATATTTGTTTTCTAGGCTGATGGCAGCTAAATAGCCAACCGAAAATACAGAAAGGAATGAACATAGTGAAATAACTAGGTTGCCAAGAAGGAAAATTCTCTTGTAGCTAGAAGAATAGAACCAAAGCATACCAGAGATCACTGCAAATAGTATGGCAATGTTTAGTTTGCTCAGCAGTATAGCTAAAACAATACCACAGATAATGCCTACGCCAAAACAAGTTTGAAATGCCCATCCTGCAGCATTGCGTGAAATCTTGTTGCCAACGATTACCTGTGTAGGTTTATTGATTTGGTCTATTTTTGTGTCGAAATAGTCGTTTACAATGTATCCACCTGCTGCAATAAATATGGTTGCCGCTAGAAGTAGTCCAAAGATTGGATATTCGTAGGGTAGGTCAATTGAATATTTTGCTAATATTGGTTTAAGTACACCAAAAAACATTAGTGTTTGTAAAACACCTAAGAATAATAAGTTTTTCCAACGAATTAATTGTAGCATAATTTTACCAAATTGTAGCTTCATCATCACGAAGCCAGTTGTCTTGAGCTTTTAATACTTGTTCTATCACGTCGCGAGCGCAACCTTCTCCTCCTTTGCAGTGAGAAATATATTTAGAGATTTCTTTTATCTCTGGAGCCGCATCTGCAGGGCAACATGGCACACCCACCATTTTCATTACTTTAAGGTCTGGAATATCGTCGCCCATATAAAGCACATTTTCTGGGTTTAGATTGTATTTTTCCATTAGTGCTTTAAATTCTACTATCTTGTTGTGACAACCCAAATAAATGTCGTCGTGAATGCCAAGTGCAGCAAATCTACTTGTCAAATACTCGGTGTTGGCACCTGTGATAATAGCAATCTTGTAACCAAGTTTGCTTGCTAAATGTAGAGCATATCCGTCTTTTACATTGCCAGTACGCACTGGTAGTCCTGTGTCTGAATTTAGGTTCATAACATTTGAACTAAGCACGCCGTCTACGTCAAAAATAAAGACTTTAATATCTTTTAAAAGTTCCTTAAAGTTTTTCATCTTGGATGCTTTCTGTGATAAGTTTATATATCTGTTTTTCTCTTCCTTCTAGAGCGTTTAGTTGCTTTTCTATTACCTTGCTATCTCGTCTAATAGCAGGCCCAGTTTGTGCTTTTCGGGGTGGAATAGATTTGATTTTCTCTGTGGTTTCTGTAATAAGAGGAATCATATCTTCAAATGATAAACCTGCCTTTTCTAGTATCTCACTCGCTATGCTATATAGGTTGTTTGTAAAGTTACAAGCAAAAACTGCAGCCAAATGAACCTTTGCTCTATTCTCTGAGTTTACTAGTTTGGCACGAGTAGAAAAAGCATTTGCGAATAATAGTAATTTATTTTCGTTGATGTTATTATTCGCTTCTATGTATAGTGGAATTTGACTAAAGTCAACTTCTTTTGCTTTTGAGAATGTTTGAAGAGGGTAGAATATACCAATATTAGAAGAGAAATCCTTTAAAATTTCCATAGAAACGCTACCTGCAGTATGAACTATAAGAGCATCGCTAGGTGGAGTAAATGTCCTCACAGCTTCTGTTATAGCATCGTCCTTTACGCTATAGATATAAAGGTCTGCATCGGTATTGAAATCTTCTTTTGAACAGGTAAAAGGAACGTCTAGTAGAGAGCCTAATTCTTTGGCAGATTTTTCTGTTCTACTTGCTATTTGCAAGATTTGGAATCCTGCATTTTTAATAGCTTTACTCAAGTGTGTAGCTACATTTCCAGCACCTACTATGACTACCTTTTTAATCATTAGAATTTACCTGTATGAATTTTTTCAAATTGAAGTTTATCTTCGTTGAATGGTTTACGTTCCATTCCTTTGTAGCCAATACCAATGATGCATTCCACTGCATATTTTTCTGGTATACCTAGAAGTTCTTTGATGGTATCTTCTGCCATAGTGCCTTCTTCTATGCCTGCGCGTTTTCTTATTTGACACCAGCAACTACCAAGACCTAGATCTTCTACTGTAAGTTGAATATTGAATGCAGCTACTGAGCAGTCTTCTACCCAAACATCGCTTTTTTCTGTATCAGCTATAATTACAATAGAAAGTGGAGCTTCTGCCAAAAATGCACCGCCAAATGGTTTGCATTTAGACATTTTCTCTTGCATTTCTTTATCTGTAACTACGATGAATTCCCATGGGTTAAGACTCTTGCCAGCAGGTGACATTAGAGCATTTCTTAGGATTGCATCTATTTTTTCTTGTTCTACAGCTTGTTCTGTAAATTTTCTGTGACTTCTGCGTACTTGCAGTAATTTATACATTGATTCCATATTATTTTAATACATTAAATAAATAAACTATTGATACACTAATGGCTTGATTGCTAGATGCTGAAAATTCATCCTTTTTACTAGCATGAAAAACGTCATTTAAACCAAAATGATAACGTGCTTCTAGTTGGAAAGCCCCGGCCTTTTGAGTCCTGAATTCAATACCCAAACCGCCAGTTATGCCGTAATCAAACCTATTTTCTATTTCTTTTGTTTGTTGTACACCTGCATTTGAAGTAAATGGAGATGTAGCAGCATCAGATACCATATATCTAATTTCAGGCCCTAAGTTGACAAAGAATTTGGTATTCTTTTTGCCAAAGTAAATATGGGCTAGGATAGGGAGCTCCAAATAATCAAATCTATGACTATATCTTTGTCCATCTACACTAGTTTCAGACCATCCTTGTTGACTATAATTAAGCTCTGTTTGAAAGCCAAAATATTTCATATTTACATATCTCAAGGTGAAACCGCCTTTATACCTCACATCAAAGTTTTGTGTAACACTTGGATTAAATGATACATGTGGCCATAGGTTAACACCTTGATTTGTACCAATATATAGTTCTGGCTTAATAAGTGTGTATTGTTGGCTGAAAGCCCATGTAAATGTAAATAGTAATATAAAACTTAGGACAACTTTGCGCATCTTATTCTATGATATTTAAGCCGTTTGAATCTATTTTTTGTAGAATAAAACCTAAGTTACTATATCCACCCATTCCCATTTTTTTGAATGAGAAATTCATTTGAATACCTTCTTCTTCTATATATTCAAGGTGTTTGTCAAATCTTTTTCCATATCTATTCATATTATTGATAAAGAAATTGAAAATGTCAAATCCAAATAGTGCATAGTTTGGAGTTTGCTGTACACCAGGAATACCAAATTTGTCTATAAACAGACTAAAGAAACGTTTTGATCTATTGCTATCATAATCTGTATAATAACTTGTAAAAGTATATACAGGAAGTGAATATATTTCATCTATTTGATAGCCACTCCATTCTGGGAAAGCAAAAATAGAAACATTTTTAGAAGTAATTAATTCCAACTGTTCGCCTAGTTTATTTATTAAAACTTCATTGCTACTTGGTGTTAGGAAGATTACTTCTTTTTCTGATTGAGCAGCAATAGAATCCACCTTTGCAGCTATTTTAAAGTCGTCTATAAAGGTATATTCTATTTCATTTCTCTTTAATTTAGGCAACAATAGGTCGGTAAAATCACTCTTGTTATAAGTAGTAAATGATTCTGTTTGAGAGATAATTACTAGTTTATCTTTGAATATTTCACAAAAATCGTCTGTTAATTCTGGATAAAGTTCCTTTTGTGGAGATACCACTTGGTATAGATATTTATTTGTATCTATAGTAGTGATATTAGATGAAAATGGAATTATAGTTTTAATTTTATTCTCAGCAGCAAATTTAGAAACATAAGCAACTTGACTTTGGTATGCTGGACCAATGATTAAATCCATTTGTTTAAGCATAGGGTTATTAAGCACAGAAGTGATTTGGCTATGTGTTTTACCTATGTCAAATGAATATAAATCAATATTAAATCCAAGTGAAGCTAATGAGTCTGCTGCTATAATACAACCTTTATAGAAATCTACAAAGCGGTCCATGCTCGCATCTCTTTTGCTAGCATCTAACATAAATGGGAGCAAAATTGCTACTTTAAAATCACCATTATAGTTTTTTGTGAATACATCGTCTATATCAAATTCCAATGTAGAATCCAATGTAGAATCCAATACAGTGTCTAGAGTGTCTGTTATTTGGCTTATAGTATCTACAGTAGTAGCAAGTGCTTCTTTTGCTAAAGCATTATATTTCTCTGTTTGCTCTTTAATTTTTTGTTCTTCAATTTTTTTAAGCTCTTTTTTAATAGCAACACTATCTGGAATATAAAGTTTGTCACCAATGCTTAATGTAGTAGCAGTAGGATTCACTTTTAGAATATCATCAACACTTACTTTATATTTTTTTGATAAACTATAAAGCGTATCTTTTGGACGAACTGTATAAGTTTTTACAGGAAAATCTGGTTTGGGATTTTCTTTTTCTTCAACTATGGTAGGGTTTTCTATTATAGGAATTTTAATAATTTGTCCCAATTGAAGCCCGCCTGCGGTGTTTGGATTGGCTTCAATTATCATGGTTTGCGGCACGCCAAAGCGTTGGCTAATAGCATAATAGCCTTCACTTTTTTGAACTGTATATAAATAATATTCTTTACCATCTACACTTATTTTTGGGTAAGTCTTTGTGTTAGCATTAGCTACAAATAATGCTAATAGGCAAGAAAATATTAATAATATTTTTTTCATAATTGATTTAATAATGAATTTTTTCTGCAGATATATTTTCCAATTATATCAAATTCTAGGTTTACTATGGTACCTTCTTTGATATTTTTAAAGTTTGTATTTTCAAATGTGTATGGGATAATGCAAACTTGGAATGTGTTTTTTGTTGGATTACAAACAGTTAAACTCACACCATTTACAGTGACAGAACCTTTGTCTACAGTGAAATAACCTCTTTCTATCATTTCTTGAGAAGACTCATATTCAAATGTAAATATCCAGCTTCCGTTGTCGTCTTGCACATTTGTACATTTCGCAGTTTGATCCACGTGACCTTGCACGATATGACCATCTAGGCGCCCTTGCATTATCATGCTTCGCTCAATATTTACTAAGTCACCTTCTTTAAGCAGTCCTAAATTGCTACGATTTAGGGTCTCTTTCATTGCGGTAACTGTGTATGTGTTATCTTCTAGTTTAACCACAGTTAGGCAAACACCATTGTGTGCCACACTTTGATCTATTTTTAATTCATTTGCAAATGAACATGATAGGGTGAAGTGCATGTTGTCTAACTCATGCTCCACTTTTACCACTTTTGCTGTTTCTTCTACAATTCCTGAAAACATATTATTGATTGTTGATTGTTTACAAGTTTATAACTCCTCACTCCTAATTACGGACTACGTCCGTGATTTTGCTCACGCTCGGCAATGCTTAAGCAAGCTTATCATTGCTCTCGCTTACTCGCAAAATTCCTAACTCCTCACTACAGAGTGTACGCCATTTACGTTTTTAATCTTTTGTATGATGCGTTCTAGGCTTTCTAAATCCTTCACGGTAAGCACCAATTTTCCATCAAAACTACCAGCATCTGAATCAATGGAAATGGAACGCAAAGTTACCGAATTTTCTTTAGAAATCAAAGAACTAATATTTGTTATAACCCCTAAATCGTCTCTACCAGACACATATAGAGTGCAAATACTTTGTTCGTTAGACGACGCTTCCCATGCTGCGTTTACTATCCTATATCCAAATCTTGCCATCATTTGTGGGGCATTAGGGCAATTTTTTCTGTGAATCTTAATGCCCCCAGACACTCCGACAAAGCCAAAAATTTCGTCGCCATAGATAGGATTACAACATTTTGCCATGCTATATTGCACACCCTTGGTCTCATTGTTTATAATAAGAACGTCTTCTTTACTCAGTTTGTCATTGCCTTTATAAGACTCTGCACTAATATTTTCTGGTGCAGGTTCTTCTCTTTTATCAAAGTTTAGGTAACTGTCTTTAAATTCCAGTAGGTCCATTTCCTCTTTATTAATATCAATATAAAGTTCAGAAATGGTTTTATAACCCAATTTTTTTGATAAACGAGATAGTCTTGCTTCGTCAAATTCTATTTTCCAGTTTTTAAATCTTCTAAGCAGAATCTCTCTACCCATATTCGCCTCGTTGGTCTCAGTTTCCTTTATAACTTGACGAATTTTTTGTTTAGCCTTGCTTGTGGTGACTAGTTTCAACCAGTCGGCACGAGGTTTTTGGTTAGACGAAGTCAAAACTTCTATTTGGTCGCCGTTTTTAAGGACGTATGAAATGGTTACGTTCTTGTTGCCAAGTTTGCCGCCTATACATGTGCATCCAAGTTTGGTGTGGATAGAAAAAGCAAAGTCTAGTAGGGTGGCACCCTTGCGCAGTTTGTGCAAGTCGCCGTTTGGAGTGAACACAAACACTTCTTCGTCATAAAGATTAAGTTTGAATTCATCCATGTATTCCTCTGCTTTAAGATCTTGTGTTTCAAGTACATCACGCAGATTCTTTAGCCAAGTATCCATATTTGCTTCGCCCTGAATACCTTTGTACTTCCAGTGCGCGGCCATACCTTTTTCTGCCACTTCGTCCATTCTTTCTGTACGAATTTGTACTTCTACCCATTTGCCCTCTGGTCCCATTACTGTGGTGTGAAGAGACTCATAACCATTGGTTTTTGGAATAGAAAGCCAGTCTCTCAGACGTTTAGGGTTTGGTTGGTACATATCTGCCACTACAGAATAAACTTGCCAGCATTCTGCTTTCTCTTTTTCTAGTTCGCTATCTAGAATCACACGAATAGCAAAAAGGTCGTAGATACCCTCAAAGGCAGTATTTTGCTTTTTCATCTTGTTCCAAATACTATAAATAGATTTAGTTCTGCCTTTTATAGTAAATTTCAGACCAAGTGATTCCAATTTTTCTTTTAAAGGTGCAATGAAATGCTCAATGTACAAATCACGATCCTTTTTGGTTTCGCTCAGTTTTCTGGCAATATTCTTATAAATATCTGGGAATGTGTATTTTAAGGATAGGTCTTCCATTTCGGTCTTGATTTTGTAAAGACCCATACGGTGAGCCAGTGGAGCATAAAGATATGATGTTTCTTTAGAGATATTTTGTTGTGCTTCTACAGGTTTATCCTTTAGATTTCTCATAAAGTACAACCTTTCAGACAGCATAATAAAGATAACACGCACGTCTTCTGCTAGAGTTAAAAGCAGTTTTCTAAAGTTTTCGGTTTCCATGGTAGAAGTCTTACTATAAAGTTTTTTTACTCTAGTAAGTCCATTAAGCATTACCGATATTTCTTCAGAAAAATCTGTCTTAACATTATCTATATTATATCTATTATGTTTTATAAGTGGAAATAAAACTACAGTACAAAGTGCCGCCTTGCTTAGTGACAATTCTTTTATGGCAATATATGCAATAGCCAAAGCAGAATTGAAATCTTCTGCCAATTCTTCACTATACTCAGCTTCACGATAAAGCTTGATAAGCTTATCTTTTTTCTCTTGAGGAAGAAATTCTCTGCTTTCTTCTATCAAGATTTTGTAATTATTATACCACTTAGCTATTTTCATTCTTGTGAAATTATAATTTGATAACTATTTTGTGTAGAGGCAATTGAAGAATACACAAATGGTAAAAAGTCTTCATAAAAATCTGTAGGGAAGTAATAATCTACACAGAATTTTGCCTTCTTGTCATCGAAATAAATCACACGAATAAGTGTTTTATAGGTGTTTGACATTGTAATTTCTTCTACACGAGGAAATTCGTTAGATTTATATCTTCTTTTCTCTACACTGTCCCAAGAATTTTGGGCATTATAGGTTTGTTTGTAAAAATCTAGTTCGTTTTCTGTTTTTTCTGCAGGAATGTGTCTCATATCATAGATAGACACATTTGCATTACTCAGAACTGTATCTACATACAATTTGGTCAATATTCTCTCAAATGGAGCTTCCAATTTACTGATATTTGCAATTGAATCTACAAAGTTTTGACTTACTGCTTTAAATCCTACAGGCATTCTGTAAGAGATCTGTAACTCACCTAGGTTTTCAACTTCAGATACCAAACCTTCTTCCATTTCAAAATCTCTATTGCTTATACACGATGTAAATAGGGCAAGAGCTAATAAACTTATTATGTTTCTCATTCTTGATAATATATTCGTTTTACACGTTTTGATATGCTTGTTAAAATCTCGTATGGAATGGTATTGGTCTTTTTGGCAAGCTCAGAGATACTTGGTTCTGTACCAAAAATTGTTACCATATCACCCTCATTTACATTTTCAATATCTGTGATGTCTATCATACAAACGTCCATGCAAATATTTCCTACAAATGGGGCTTTTTTGCTGTTTATCATTACATAACCATTGCCATTACCAAATGCTCGGCTTAGTCCGTCGGCATAGCCTATTGGAATAGCCGCAATGCGCGATGCTTTGTTTAATTTTCCTTTTCTATTATAACCAACAGTTTCTTCTGCTCCCAATTCTTTGATTTGAAGAATGCGAGTTTTTAGTGTTGCTACGGGGCGGATAGGAGAGTTTTCGTCAATTCCTATTCCATAAAGTCCAATGCCCATTCTCACCATCTCCATTTGATATTCTGAGAAACGTTGAATGCCAGATGTATTCAAAATATGGCGTAAGAATGTGATATTCAACTCGTTTTGTAATTTATCAGTTATTCTCTTAAATGTTTCTATTTGTTTAAGAGTAAATTCATCTTCATTTTTATCCTCCGCTGCTACCAAATGTGAAAATGCAGATTCTACTTTTAGGCTTTTGTTGTTTTTCAAGAAATCTATAAGTGAGTCAATTTCTTTTTCTTCAAAACCAAGTCTGTGCATTCCAGTATCTATCTTTATGTGGATAGGGAAGTTGTTAATGCCTTCATTCTCTGTGTAATTGGCAAAGCTCTTTAAGAGCTTGAAACTATAAATTTCTGGTTCCAACCTATATTTTATCATTAAATCAAAAGTATTTAACTCTGGATTCATAATAATAATAGGTGTTTTGATACCAGCTTTTCTAAGTTCTACACCTTCGTCTGCTACTGCTACACCAAAATAATCACAATTGTAATGGCTAAGTGTTTGGCCAACGGCCAATGCTCCACATCCGTATGCATCAGCTTTTATCATGGCCACAGCCTTGGTGTCGTTTTTAAGGAATGAACGTAAATGTTTAAAATTATCCACTAGAGCAGATAGATTTACTTCCATTATGGTTTCATGGCTCTTTGCAGAAAGGTAATTTGTAATCTTTTCAAACTCAAATTTTCTAGCACCTTTAATTAATATGATTTCATTAATAAAGGTAGGTTGAGCATTAATTAGGTCTATAGTTCTTTCATAAAAAGTACTAGTAGAAGGGAAAAGATTTTTGTAATTACTTATTTCTCCGACTCCAATAAACCTGTCTATACCTTTTTCTTTGATTAGGTCTGCCACGGCAGAATACAAACTCTTGTCGTCTGTGCCTGTTTGGGCAATATCAGATAAAATAAGTGTTTTGCTAAGGCCTGTGTTTTTACTTTGTGAATTCAAGAAATCTATCGCAATAGAAAGTCCACCTAAATCTGAATTGTAAGAGTCGTTAATAAGTGTACAATTGTTTATACCTTGTTTTAGTTCCAAACGCATTGCCACAGGCTCCAGCGATTCTGTTTTTAGGTCGCTAATGCTCAAGAATACACAACAAATAATAGCATTGAGAGCATTTTCAACAGAAGCATCGTCTGTAAATGGGATTTTATATTCGTAACTTCTATTATTATATTCAAATTTGACAATACTATCGTTACCTTCGGTGATTTTACTTACATTTATAACTGCTTTTTTGTCATTTATTCCCCATGTAATCAGTTGTGTAAGTTTTTTCTCAAAGTATTTTTCAATACCATATTTACTAGGGCAAATAACAGTGTCGGCTGTATAAAATAGTTTGATTTTTTCTTCTATTTTTTCATCTATTGAGTGAAAACCAGCATTATGGGCATTGCCAATATTTGTGATAATACCAATTTTTGGTTTAATTATCATAGCAAGGCGTTCCATCTCGTTAGTTTGAGAAATACCTGCCTCGAATATACCTAAATTATGTTCTTTATTTAGGTTTAGCACAGAAAGAGGTACACCTATTTGTGAGTTGTAACTCTTTGGGCTACGACAACAATTAAATTTGTCTTTTAGTAGTTGGTAAAGCCATTCTTTCACAATGGTTTTGCCGTTGCTACCTGTCACGCCAATAATAGGGAAACGGAAAAGTTCTGCTTGGCTAGTAAAATTGTCTCTATGATACATAGCCAATGCTTGAAGGGCTTTTAATGTATTATCAACAAGGAAAAAATTGGCCTCAAAATCGTTGTATTTTTCGTCCCAAATAGAAATAAGGAAATTTTTTACTCCTTGTTTGTATAAATCTTCCACATATTTATGTCCGCTACCAGTATTGGTTTCTAGAGCCACAAAAAGGGTAGTGTCAATAAAAGAAACTTGTCTGCTATCGGTTAAACAGTGTTCTATATTGCATTCAGGAAGGTTTATAATAGACTTGCTAACAAGAAAATTATTAGAGTCTAATATATTTTTTATCTCGTTTACAGAGTATCTCATTTTGCTTTTTCTTTAAGTTTTTCAGAAAGAATTTCCTCAAATTTCAAACCTGTAAGTTTGGTTATTTTCTTAAATACATAATAAATAGCCACAAACATTACTGCTGTACTAGGCAGTGCAATAGCAGGGTAACTTAGTGCAGTAAGAGTGCCCAATTCTTCGTTGAACGCAGCTGTGCCAGCAGGACTAACTACTATATATTTGGTTAAAAAGAAATTTAATGTAGCCGAAAGTAGGAAAGAGGCTGCTACCATAAATGTAGATTTAACCAATATTCTTTCTATTTCAAATACATTGTTATTTTCTTTTAGTTTTTCATCTATTAGTTTTAAATCAAGTAATTCTTCGTTAAAAATAAGTTTCTTTACTAGAGGATAAGGTGTTTTAAGTGAGACGATTACGGCAATGCCAATAAGTAGTGGCACTGCGGCTTCCTTTATGGCTAGCCATTCTGTAGGGAACTCAAATACACCAATTATACCTGTCAAAAATATACTTACAAAGCCCAATATGGCAATAAAACCAGTTTCTTTTCTTACTACCAAATTATAAATGGCATAGCCAATAGGTAGGGCTAGAGCCACTAAAAATCCAGGAAGCACACCTAGATATTCTTCTGTACTAAATTTTGAAAGTATAATTGCTGGTATTACTATACTTACAAGCAAACTTACTAAAGGAGATTCTTTTTTCTTTTCCACGTTTTTATTACTTATATTTCTTTGTCCAATTTTCTTTATTTGTCTTAATTTTTTCTAGAAGCGACAGATATTCTGCACTTTCTGGATTTGAAGGGCGATGTTTTTCTGTTCTTACTATTTTTTCATACTCCTTAATGCCGTCTATGGTTTTGTCAGAAAAATATGTGTCAGAAAATCTTTCCCAAATATAATCAACGGCAAGTGAGGTAGGGTGAGCCATATCTTCTGCAAAAAACCTGTAATCTCTGAGTTCATCAAGTACAATTTCGTACGAAGGGAAGTATTCACAGTTCTCAAATTCTTCCACAAGTTTATCTACAGCGAGTAGTAATCTGCTTTTGCTCAATTGGTTTTCGTGTGCTCCGTCCTTTAAATGACGAACAGGACTCACGGTGAAAATAATTCGTGCTGGAGTTTGGCAAATAGGTCTTAATACCTCGATGATTTCCTCCATATCCATTGCTCTGCGAGTGAAGTCCGAAGCCAAACTATGATGACAATTTGCTACTATTTCGCCAGTTTTGTTTAACTGATACACCCAACTAGTGCCAAGAGTGACAATGATTATTGGGTCTTTTGAATTTAGAATTTCATTGGCAACGCCAATGGTTTTATTCATTTGCTCTAGGGCAGTATCTTTATCGGCACTTGAATAACTGCTATGAAAAGCATAACTATTCCATTTGTCTTTTTGGAAGAACAGACTTTCTGATTCTATAATTTGCTTTTCTGTAATAAGTTTAAATGAATTTGCCACAGAATACGGATTGTAAATAGCTCCAAAAGGGTGCATGGCTTCAAAACCACCTTCTGCAAATTTTACTTGCATATTTAGGGCAAAGCACGAACCTAGCAGAAGAATCTTTTGGCTATGATTTATCTTCTGTGGAGATTTTTTTATTTGTATTTCTGTTCTGAAGTTCATTAATCAAATATTTTTAAAAGCTCGTCTAGGTTTGGAGTTAAAATAATCTCGATACGGCGATTTGCTTTGCGAGCTTCTTTTGTGTCTGCAGTGTCGATAGGACAATATTCGCCTCTACCGCTTGCACTCACTTTTGCAGGGTCTATATCTTTGTTTTCTAACAATATTCTCACAATAGAAGTGGCACGTTTTACACTTAAGTCCCAGTTGTCTAATACGTTGCCATTGCCCGCGAATGGAACATTATCTGTATGACCTTCCACTACAATATCTACGTCTTTGGTAGTTGCAAGCACTTTAGAAAGTTCTCTAATAGCCTTTGCACCTTTTGTGTCAACCACCCAACGACCAGATTGGAAAAGTAGTTTTTCGTCCATAGAAACATAAACTTTACCATCTTTTGAGCTTACCTTCAAACCTTCTGCCTCAAATGGAGCAAGTGCTTTGACTACTTTGTCTTTAAGTGAGTTAAGGTGAGTATCACGTTCTTCCAATAGTTTGGTTAGCTCTGTTATTTTGGCATTTCTATCTTCTAGCTCTTGTTGTTTTTCTTTTAATGCTCTTTCTGCTTTAAACAATGCGTCTTCACGATTGATTAATTCAGATTGAAGTGCTTGTATTTCTTCTAGCATTTTTTGAATTTCGTCTTTTGTCTTAGAACTTTTCAATTTTTCTAGAAGATTTTGATTTTGTTCATGCATATTGTTGCAATCTTCTACCACACGTTGCAATTCTTTTGAAAGTCTTGTGGTATCTTCTTCTATTTGTTCTTTTTCTTTGATAAGTTTAGAAAGTTTTGTTTCTAAATCTTGTATTTTGGCTTTTGCCTTATTCAGTTCTTTGTCGCACTCTTGCGCTTGAGCGTACAAATTAGCTTCGCTTTCTAATACTTCATTATATTTTGCTTGTGTCACACAAGATGAGGCTAATATGCCTGCGCAGAATAAATAAATTAATTTTTTCATTTTATAGAATTGATATTTAATTTTTTTTTTAACTCCTAATTACGGACTTCGTCCGTGATTTTGCTCCCGCTCGGCAATGATTAAGCGAGCTTATCATTGCTCTCACTTACTCGCAAAATTAATAAAATACTCATTAATTATCAATTAATAATATACTAATTTATGTTATTTAAGAATTTATTGTGTATTTTTGTAGTCAAATGTAAATTTATGGCAGATAAATACCCTATATTATCCACTATTAATTATCCATCAGATCTAAGGAAGCTTGATAAAAAACTTCTTAAGCCATTGTGTCAGGAAATAAGAACATTCATTATTGAACAACTTGCAAACAATCCTGGGCACTTGGCTTCTAGCCTTGGTGTGGTGGAACTGACTGTGGCATTACATTATG
>JAEIGA010007376.1_pt1 | contig 16725 bp, 13 predicted proteins | sample 9270691 | NCBI WGS metagenome assembly JAEIGA01 (sample SAMN17057246, study PRJNA624740) | gut metagenome | biome: biome; isolation source: fecal sample | host: Bos grunniens | place: China: Xizang | collected 2019
ATTCCTCAACGAGCAGGGTAAGATTCTTCCCCGTCGTTTGACCGGTACTTCGCAGAAATACCAGAAGAAAGTGGCTCAGGCTGTTAAGCGTGCTCGCCACCTCGCAATCTTGCCTTTCGTAACCGATTTGATGAAATAATTTTAAGAAGGAGGACAATAATATGCAGGTAATTCTTATTAAAGATGTAGAGAAATTGGGTTACGCTAACGACATCGTAGATGTTAAACCCGGATATGCAAACAACTTCCTTCTTCCCCAGGGCTACGCTAAGGTAGCAACTGAGTCGGCTAAGAAAGTTTTGGCAGAGAACATTCGCCAGAGGGCTCACAAAGAGGCTAAGATCCTCGCTGACGCTCAGGCACTCGCAGAGAAGATCGAGAATCTTCCTCTCACCCTCACCGCTAAGGCAGAGGAGGAGAAGATCTTCGGTAGCATCACTTCGGCAGACCTGGCAGCAGCTCTCGCAGAGAAAGGTGTTGAGGTTGATCGCAAGGCTATCGAGCTCGATGCAGTTAAGACTCTTGGCGAGTATGTAGCAACCGTTAAACTCCACAGGGAGGTTAAGGCAACCATTCACTTCTCGGTTGTAGCAGAGTAATTATCTAAAAAACAGACAAAACGATGAAAAAAGATATCCATCCTAAGAACTATCGTATCGTTGCATTCAAGGATATGTCCAACGATCACGTTTTCCTCTGCCGCTCGGCAGTGAATACCAAAGAGACCTTGGTAGTGGACGGTGTTGAGTACCCCGTTTATAAAATGGAGATTTCGAACACTTCGCACCCCTTCTACACCGGTAAGATGAAACTCGTTGACACCGCAGGTCGTGTTGATAAGTTTATGCAGCGTTACGCTCGCTACAAAAAGAACTAATCAATCAACTGATTGTTCAGATAGAGAGGTCAAACCTATTGGGTTTGACCTCTCTTCGTTTGTATATGTAGGGAGGCGGACCGGAAGTTTAGGGCGGTTTTATGGAGGGAGTGTTGTTCTTGTTTCAAAATGGTTGGAACTTTGACGTAGTGTGTTGTCGGGTATAAAAATAAGAGGTTGCAAGTAGTTGCAACCTCTTATTTGTGGCAGAAAGGATATTTAGTCCTCCTCCAATCCGAGCAGTCGGCACATTATGCGGGGAAGGTCGGTGTTCTCGAAGACACCCGTAAAGTTCTCGGCGCCCGTGCCATAGGCAAAGACAGGAACCATACCGCCATTGTGACCACCGGTGGACCAAAGGAAGTCGACCTTGTGGTCGGTGATGTCGAACTTGCGACTGCTATTGACAATGGTGAGGCCGCCTGTTTCGTGGTCGGCAGTGATTACGACAAGTGTGCCGGGGTGCGCGTCGGCATAGTCGAAGGCCACCTTGGCAGCTGCATCGAGGTCTTTGATCTCCTGAACCATACCATAGAGGTTGTGCTGATGTGCCCAGCCGTCGATCTGCGAGCCCTCCACCATCAGGAAGAAGCCCTCTTTTTTGTTCTTGCGAGAGTTGTTTGTGAGGATTTCGAGCGCTTTGGCGGTCGCATCGGCGAGGAAATTGACATCGCGGCCGTGCTTGATGGTGGGCATCGAGTCATCATTGAGCAGGGCGATAACCTTGCCGCTGGTCACATCCTCAATCTCCTCCATATCGAATGCTACGGTGTAGCCCTTGTCGCGCAGGGTGTTGAAGAGATTTACGGAGTCGGCACGCTGGTCGAAGCGACGACTGCCACCACCGATTACCACATCCACCTCGTTACTTATATAATAGGTAGCAATCTCGTCCTCCATATTGCGGTGAGGTACGTGACCCACAAATGCCGCAGGAGTAGCATTGGTGACAGGGTATGTAGCGACGATACCCGTAGCCATACCGGCCCTCTCGGCCTTCTCGCGAATGGAGGGGTGTGCCACCGAGTCGGGAGTCATACCGATCATACCGTTCCTTGTCTTATAACCAGTGGAGAGCGCAGTACCCGCTGCTGCCGAGTCGGTTACGAGTGAGTTGGAAGAGTATGTCTTGCAAAGTCCCGTGTATTCGGCACGCTCCATATTGAGGGGCTCGTAGTCCTGCATAATCTGTGTGGTGGTAATGTGCGAAAGGCCCATACCATCGCCAATCAGGAAGATGACGTTCTCTACTTTGGGGTCAGTGGGGATGCGGTCGATGAGTGCACAAGCAAGGCCACCTACAAGTAGAATGACAATGCACTCCAATGTTGTCTTAAAAGCTTTTTTCATAGGAGTTGTAAAAATGTAGTAATTTTCCACAAATATAACATAATTGTCGTAAAGTTGTTCTTGATGTGGATTTTTGGTGAGGTAATTCGCAAAAATAGTCGTAACTTTGCACGCATTGAGCGTGCAATGAAAAACCCGCTAAACCCAAAATAAGAGAGCAGAAAAAATAGAGTAATTACATAAAATCACCAAGAACAATATGAAACGTATTATCTTCCTTTTGGCGAGCCTCTGTGTGCTCGCATCGTGCAAAGAGGCACCCAAGCAGCAGGCCTCACGCGAGAGAATCTACAAGACAATGACCGTAGAGGCAGCCGATCGAACACTTACGACGGGCTATGCGGCAACGATTAGTGGTTGCCAAACTGTGGAGATTCGCCCACAGGTGAGCGGTATGATTACCGACATCCTGATCAATGAGGGTGATTTTGTGAGCAAAGGTCAGGTGCTCTTTGTCATCGACCAGACCCCCTACAAGGCAGCTTATGAGATTGCACAGGCAAATGTGAAGAGTGCAGAGGCAGGTCTTTCGACCGCACAACTTATCCTTGATAGTAATAAGGAGCTCTTTGAGCAGGGCGTTGTGTCGGAGTTCGACCTTATGACCTCGCGCAATGACCTCGTGGATGCCGAGGCTCGCTTGGCTCTGGCACGTGCAGAGGAAATTAACGCTACCAACAACCTCTCCTATACCGAGGTGCGCTCGCCTGTGGATGGTGTGGCAAGTATGATTCCCTACCGCGTTGGTGCGCTTGTGAGCAGTAGCATCGCAACACCCCTCGTTACCGTATCGGACGATAGTGAGGTTTATGCCTACTTCTCGATGGCAGAGAATACGATGCTCGACCTTATTCAGGAGTATGGTTCGCTCAAAGAGGCCATCAGGCTTATGCCCGAGGTGGAACTTATTATGAGTAACGGTAAGAAATATACAAAGAAGGGTCGCATCAATGCAATTAGTGGTACCATTAGCGCAACAACAGGTGCTGTGAGCCTTCGTGCAACATTCCCCAATCGTGGTAGGCTCTTGCGCGATGGCGGTAGCGGTAAGGTGGTGATTCCTACCGTTATGAAGAACAGTATCGTTATTCCCCAGTCGGCAACCTATGAGTTGCAAGAGAAAGTTTTTGTCTATAAGGTGATTGATGGCAAGGCTGTTTCGGCTGGTATCAATGTGTTGCCCCAGAACAATGGTGTGGAATATATTGTTGAGAGTGGTCTGAAAGTGGGTGATGTGATTATTGCCGAGGGCGCAGGCTTGGTGCGTGAGGGTGCAGTGATCAAGACCGAGGCCGATTTGCTTGCAGAGCAGCAGGCCGCAGCGCAAGCCGCCGAGGATAACAAAAGTGAAGTAACAGAGTAAGTAGGAGAGTGTTTTTAGTATGAATATCAGAACTTTTATCGATAGGCCAATCTTCGCAGGGGTTATCTCTGTGATTTTGGTATTGGTGGGACTTATCAGTCTTACCCAGCTGCCTGTGGAGCAGTTCCCCGAGATTGCACCTCCTACGGTGAGCGTGTCGGCCAACTACTCGGGTGCAAATGCCGAAACGGTGCAGAAGAGTGTGGTCGTTCCCTTGGAGGAGGCAATCAATGGCGTGGAGAATATGATGTATATGACCTCGTCGGCGACCAACAATGGTTCGGCAAGTGTTCAGGTCTATTTCCGCCAGGGTACCAATGCCGATATGGCAATGGTGAATGTGCAAAACCGTATCGCCTCGGCACAAGGTCTTCTTCCTGCGGAGGTTACACGTAGTGGTGTGAGCGTCAAGAAACGTCAGACAAGCCGTATCAAGACACTCGCAATCTACTCGCCCGACGACTCGTTTGATGAGCGTTTTTTGAGCAACTACCTGAAAATTAACATCGAGCCCCGATTGTCGCGTATTGCGGGTGTGGGTGAGGTCGATGTAAGGGGTGCGGACTACTCGTTGCGTATCTGGCTCGACCCCGCGAAGATGTCGAAATACTCGCTGATGCCCTCGGATATCTCCACCGTCTTGGCAGAACAAAACTTGGAGGCTCCTACGGGTACACTCGGTGCCGACTCGGAAAATACCTTCCGCTACACGCTCAAATATCGTGGCCGCTATGATAGGGTGGAAGATTATGAAAATATGGTCATCCGAGCAGAGGCAGATGGTACCGTATTGAGGCTCAAAGATGTGGCAAATGTGGAGCTCGGTTCGATGAGCTACGACTATATCGGTAAGGTGAATGGCCACCCCGGTACTACGCTTATGATTTCGCAGACTTCGGGCTCCAATGCAAACGAGATTATCGAAGCAATCGATAAGGAGATCGCAGAGATTCGTAAATCGTTGCCCAAAGGTATGGAGATTGTGGACCTTATGAGTACCAAGGACTTCCTCGACGCTTCGATTGCGAGTGTTGTCGAGACGCTCATTCTGGCCATCATTCTCGTGGTGCTTGTCGTATATATCTTTTTGCAGAGCTTCCGTTCCACCCTTATTCCTACCATCGCGATTCTCGTATCGTTGGTCGGAACATTTGCGTTTTTGCTTGTTGCCGGATTCAGTCTTAATATGATTACACTGTTTGCGCTTGTGCTTGTGATTGGTACGGTGGTGGACAATGCGATTGTGGTTGTGGAGGCTGTTCAGGCAAAATTCGATGCGGGCTATGTCTCGCCCTATAAGGCTACTGTGGATGCAATGCAGGGTATCTCTACTGCACTGATTGCTACGACGTTTGTCTTTATGGCGGTGTTTATCCCCGTATGTTTTATGGGTGGTACGACGGGTACTTTCTATACCCAGTTTGGTCTTACGATGGCTGTGGCTGTGGGTATCTCGCTGGTCAACTCCATTACTCTCTCACCTGCGTTGTGCGCTATTCTGATGAAACCTCACGTACCCGATGAGAATGGTAAATTGAGTTTCTCGGCTCGTTTCCACGTTGCATTCGATGCAGGTTTTAGGGGTGTGGTGCGCCACTATAAGAAGGGTGTGAAGTTTATGCTCAAAAGGCGCTGGTTGTCGTTGGCTCTTGTTGTGATTGCTGCGTGCGGCCTCTTCTATATGATGGAGAATACCAAGACCGGTCTTGTCCCCAAAGAGGATATGGGCTCTATCAATATCGATGTGCAAACCCCTCCCGGAACCAACCTCGGCGAAACGGTGGATGTTATGGAACAGATTGCGGAGCGATTGGCGACTATCGAGCAGATCGAAACCTACTCCTATACAACGGGCTATGGTATGATGTCGGGTGCGGGCTCATCGTGCGGTATGTTCACCGTAAAGCTCAAAGATTGGGAGTTCCGTGAAGACGAGGGTGATGATATCGACTCGGTTATGGAGCGAATATATGACGAGACTTCGGATATCACTTCGGCAAAAATTCTTGTCTTCACCCGTGGTATGATTCCCGGTTATGGCGCGAGTGGCGGTTTTGAGATCTATGTGCAAGACCAGAAGGGTGGTACTATCGACAACTTGAAGATGGTGACCGACGATGTGATTGAGGGACTTAATGAGCGTCCCGAGATTGCAAGGGCTTCGACTTCATTTGATACTAAATATCCTCAATATCAGATTGATGTTGATGCTGCAAAGTGTAAGCGTAATGGTGTGTCACCTTCGAGCGTGTTGAGTGTTATCTCGGGTTATGTGGGTGGTAGCTATGCCTCCAATATGAACCGCTTCTCGAAGCTCTATCGTGTTATGATTCAGGCAAATCCCGAGAGTAGGCTCGATACAGAGTCGCTGGGTAATATGTTTGTGAGGAACTCGATGGGTGAGATGTCGCCTATCTCGCAGTATGTTACTCTTACTCGAATCTATGGCCCCCAATCGATCTCGCGCTTCAACCTCTTCTCGGCAATCTCCGTGAATGGTCAGGCTGCAAATGGTTATTCGTCGGGTGAGGCTATCGATGCCGTTAGGGATGTTATGGAGGAGCGTCTGCCCGCAGGCTATGGCTACGAGTTCGGCGGTATGTCGCGTGAGGAGGCTTCGTCGGGTAGTTCGACGGCAATCATCTTTGTGATCTGTATTGTCTTTATCTACCTCATCTTGTGCGCCTTGTATGAGAGTGTCTTCATTCCTATTGTGATTATTCTCTCCATTCCATTTGGTTTGGCAGGTAGCTTCCTGTTTGCCAATATGTTCGGGTTGGAGAACAATATCTATTTGCAGATCGGTCTGCTGATGCTGATTGGTCTGTTGGCGAAGACCGCAATTCTGCTCACAGAGTACGCTTCGGAGCGTCGTAGGGCAGGTGCTTCAATTGTGAGTGCGGCTCTTTCGGCTGCCAAGGCGAGGTTGCGTGCAATCCTGATGACCTCGCTCACGATGGTCTTCGGTATGTTGCCTATGATGTTCGCGACCGGCGTGGGTGCAAATGGTAACATCTCGATTGGTGTGGGTACTGTGGGTGGTATGCTTGTTGGTACGGTGGCACTTCTGTTTGTGGTGCCCGCGCTCTTTGTGGTATTCCAGAGTATCGAGGAGCGTGTGAGCCCCAATAAATTGAAAAAGAGTCAAATGAATGAAGTGGAGGAGTAGAATGATGAAGAGTATGAAGAGATATTTCGTGGTAATTATTTTGGCGCTGATGGCTACGGGTTGTAGCTTCTATGAATCATTTGAGCGCCCCAATGTGCGCAATCTTCACGTTCTCTATGATGCCGATACGACCTATACTCGTTTGGCGGACTACTCGTGGAGGGAGTTCTTCACCGATACGCTCTTGCAGAAATATATAGAGCGCGGTCTGGAATATAACATAGATATGCGCACCGCAAACCTCAATATTGTGCAGGCAGAGGCATCGCTGGAAGCTGCTCGCTTGGCATTTTTGCCCTCGGTGAGCGCATCGTTGCAATCGACTCTTTCGGGTGGCAACGGCAATGGTGCAACCTTCTCTTACAGCCTCGTTCCTACGGCTTCGTGGGAGGTGGATGTCTTTGGCAAACTGCGTAATGCCAAGCGTGGTGCAGAGGTGGCCCTCACCCAGAGTTACCTGATGAAGCAGGCGGTGCAGAGCAAACTTATTGCAACGATTGCCAATAACTACTACACCTTGTTGATGCTTGATGAGCAACTCAAAACCAGCCGTCACACGCTCACCACTTGGGAGGAGAATATCCGTACCCTCACAGCACTCAAACGTGCGGGTAAGGCTACCGAGGCAGCGGTTTTGCAGGCCAAGGCGAATAAGTTTAGTGTCGAGGGCTCGGTGCTGACCCTTGAAAGGCAGATTGTGGAGCAGGAAGAGGCGCTTGCAGCTCTTATGGGTGTGCTTCCCTTTGAGATTGAGCGCGGTACGCTTGCCGATCAGACCTTCCCCGAGGAGTATTCGGTGGGTGTGCCTCTTGAACTTGTGTCGTTGCGTCCCGATATCTTGCAGGCGGAGGCAAATTTGGCTACTAAATTCTACGCCGTACACGAGGCGAAGGCGGCATTCTACCCCTCGATTACCCTCACGGGCTCGATGGGTTGGAGCGATGCGATGGGTAATGCAATTTCCGATCCAGGTGAGTTTATTATGAAACTCGTGGGCGGAATTGTGCAGCCTATTTTTGCTCGTGGTACCAATAAGGCAAGGTTGAAAATTGCCACCGCACAGGAGGAAGCAGCACTGTTGCAATATCGTCAGGCTCTGCTCAATGCAGGTGCCGAGGTAAACAATGCCTTGAAGATGTTGCAGACCTCCAAAGAGCGCTATGCAATCGACCTCAAACAGATTGTTACGCTCCGTGCAGCGGTGTGGAATACCCAGCTTCTGATGAAGTATGGTTCGGCGAGCTACATCGAGGTGCTCACCGCCCAGCAGAACCTGCTGAATGCCGAGCTTGCCGAATCGACGGATAAATACTCCGAGATTCAGGGTATTATTCAGCTCTATTATGCGCTCGGTGGCGGCGTAAAATAGCAGAAAGATAGAGCGACTGCTGCGTTGCACTACGATAAGCGGAGTTCCTCATTTACGTTAAAGTAAACTGCGGACTCCGCTTTCTTGTGCGCCTTGTTGCAATAATAAACACTCCCCGCTAAATCAAGATATTGGCGGGGAGTGTTGTTGGTGTATGTGTGGTATTTAGTATTTCACATCCGTGAGGAAAAGACCTGCGGCGGGGGCGGAGGAGGAGCTGCGGGAGAGGTCGCGTGAGGCGACAATCTCGCCAAATTGTTCGGGAGAGATTTTACCCCTGCCGACATCCACGAGTGTGCCTACGACAGCGCGTACCATATTTCTCAAAAAGCGGTTGGCACGGAAAATGAAAACCAACATACCGCACTCTATCTCAACCCATTCCGCACGGAAGATATGGCAAATATTGTTTGTATTGTTGCTGCCGAGTTTCGCGAAAGTTGTAAAATCCTCATTGGCGAGCAGGTGCTTTGCTGCCTCATTCATCGCCCCGATGTTGAGTGGGGTGGTGAGTTGCCAAGTGGTCTGGCGAGTGAATGGGTCTTTGCAGGGGGAGATGTAGTAGCGATACTCCCTCTCGGTTGCGTCAAACCTTGCGTGGGCATCCTCGGCCACCTCATAGATGCGTTTGAATGCTACATCCTCTGGTAGGAGCGCATTGAGGTGATAGACAAACGAGTCGGGGTTGGCGATGGGCTTCGAGGTGTCGAAGTGGGCAACATAGAATGCGGCGTGAACTCCTGTGTCGGTTCGGCCAGCGCCGACAATCTCTATCTCCTCGCGAAGGATTGTGGAGAGAGCCTCCTCGATGGTCTGCTGTATGGAGGGCGCATTGGGCTGACGCTGCCAGCCGCAATAGTTCGTACCCTTGTATGAAAGTTCTGCAAAGTAGCGCATAATAACTATTTTTGGGTTTGCGTTGTACAAAAGTAAGGAAAAAATCGCTATTTTTGTTGTTCGGAACATAAAAAGCAAAAGAGATATGAAAGTTGCAATCATTGGCTACGGTAAGATGGGGCACGAGATTGAAAAAGTGCTCGTGGAAAGAGGTCATACTGTGGCGCTTACGATAGATGTAGATAACCGCTCGGAGATGATGACCAAAGAGAAGTTTGAGGGGGTGGATGTGGCGATTGAATTTACCTCGCCCGCTACGGCTTACGACAACATTGCCGAGTGTCTGCGCTTGGGTGTGCCTGTGTTGAGCGGCTCGACAGGCTGGATGGAGCGTAAGGGGGAGATTGATGCTCTCTGCAACGAGCTCGGAGGTGCATTTTTCTACTCGTCGAACTACTCGCTTGGCGTGAATCTCCTTTTCAGGCTCAATCGTTGGCTCGCAAAGGTTATGGCTGGGCTGCCACAGTACGGCGTGAAGATTGAAGAAACCCACCATATCCATAAGCTCGATGCTCCCAGTGGTACAGCTGCAACCTTGGCCGAGGAGATGAAGTCGGCAAGCGAGGGTAGGGTTGTGGTGCCCAAAGAGGAGATTATCTCCTACCGAGAGGGCGAAGTGCCAGGTATTCACACCATTACTTACGACTCCGAGGAGGATACGATTGTGGTGAGCCACAGTGCCAAGTCGCGTCGTGGTCTGGCTCTGGGTGCAGTGCTCGCTGCCGAGTGGTTGGTGGGCCGTAGAGGTGTTTTTTCGATGGATGATTTTTTGTCTATTTAGTTGATTATGAAAGCTGTGTTGAAGAATAAATGGTTTAAGTTTGCTGTTGTGGCAATCATCTACACCCTCTGGTTTGTGGTGTGGAACGAGAATTTGTGGTTTCTGTTGGGCCTACCTATCATCTTTGATCTGTATGTGACCAAATTTTTGGCTCGCCTTGTGAAGTGGGAGAAGCACGAGGAGCGCAAACGTACGAATAAGACCTATCGAGAGATTTTTAGCTGGGTGGATGCGATTGTTTTTGCACTCGCATTTGCGTGGCTTATCAATATTTACATCTTCCAGATGTACACTATCCCCACCTCCTCGATGGAGAAGACCTTGCTTGTGGGTGACTACCTCTATGTGAGCAAGGCAACCTATGGCCCCCGAGTTCCCAATACGCCTCTTTCGCTCCCTCTGATGCACCACACAACACCTTGGGGTACGAAATCCTATTCGGAGGCTATCAAGTTGCCCTACAAGCGTTTGGCAGGATTGCGAAGTGTGGAGAGAGGTGATATTGTAGTCTTCAATTTCCCCGCGGGCGATACGGTGATTTTGGAGCGTCAGAACGAAACCTACTACGATATCGTGCGCCAATATACGGCGGCCTATGGCGAGAAGCGTGGCCGTGAGTTGCTCGCAAAGCAGTATCATATCACTTCGCGCCCTGTGGATAAGAGGGAACACTATGTAAAGAGATGTGTGGCAGTGCCAAACGACACGCTTTCGGTAGAGCACGGTGTGTTGAAAATCAACGGCGTGGAGCAGGATTATATCGACAATCAGCAGTATATCTATTTCGTGAAGACCTCTTCGCCTTTGAGTCAGAAGAGTTTGGAGCGACTTGGTGTTGCTCCCGATGATGTTCACTATTCGTCCGCTACGAGCACTTATGTGATGCCTCTTACCAAGAGCGCTGTTGAGAGTCTTGAAGCAATGAGTAACGTGGAGTCTGTGGTGAGAAACGAAAGCACCGAACCATTCCTTGCAATCTTCCCCAATGATCCCGCCTATGCTTGGACGGAGGATAATTTTGGTCCATTGTGGGTGCCAGCAAAGGGTGCAACTGTTGCCCTTTCTGTGGAAAATCTCCCACTCTATGAGCGCATTATCAAAAACTACGAAGGTAATGACCTTGTGGTGGAGGGGGATAAAATCCTCATCAATGGCAAGGAGGCTGCGGAGTACACCTTCAAGATGGACTACTACTTTATGATGGGTGACAATCGCCATATGTCGGCCGACTCTCGCTTCTGGGGATTTGTTCCCGAGGATCACGTTGTAGGTACACCTTCGTTTGTGTGGTTGTCACTCGATAAGCATAAAGCTTTCCCAAGCAACATTCGTTGGAACAGAATGTTCAAAGCTCACAAATAAACCTTTACTTGAAATGGCAGAGGATACATACAAAACCGTAGTCGGCACCCACGAGGCAGTCATCAAGGAGCGCAGTAGCAAGTTCCTTGCGTTGGCCTATCACGTAGAGAGTGCCGAGGAGGTGCGGGATATTATGGAGCCCCTGCGCAAGAAATTCTACGACGCAACGCACCACTGCTATGCCTATCGCATTGGCTATAAGGGCGAGGAGTGGAGGGCTAACGACGACGGTGAGCCCTCGGGTACGGCGGGCAAACCTATTCTCGGTCAGCTTCTTTCGCGCGATATTACCAATACGCTCGTGGTCGTCGTGAGGTGGTTTGGTGGAACGAAATTGGGGGTGCCAGGACTTATTGAAACATATAGGGAGTCCACGGCTGCGGTGCTGGATGTGAGCATCGTGGAGGAGCGCACCATTGATAAACATATCACCATTCGCTATCCATTTGAGAGTATGAATGGTGTGATGAAGGCAGTGAAGGCCGTGGAGCCTAAAATTATAGGGCAGGAGTTCGACAATATGTGCACTATGCACCTCGCTGTGAGACTTTCGCAGGCTGACGAACTCTTGGCTCGTCTGGAAAAAGTAGATGGTATCTCGTTTGAAGATGAAGTATAACTCCATATACATAAAGGGTGCGAGGGTACATAACCTCAAAGATTTGGAACTCGAAATTCCTCACAATCAACTTATTGTCGTGACGGGGCTTTCGGGCTCTGGTAAGTCTACGCTCGCCTTCGACACCATTTTCGCCGAGGGGCAGAGGCGCTATGTGGAGAGTCTTTCGACCTACGCTCGTCAATTTCTCGGTAGGATCGAGAAGCCCGATGTGGATATTATCCGAGGCATTGCTCCTGCAATTGCCATCGAGCAGAAGGTCACCTCGCGCAATCCACGTTCTACGGTGGGAACTTCGACAGAGATCTACGACTATATGAAGTTGCTCTTTGCTCGTGTGGGTCGTACCTATTCGCCCATTTCGGGGCGTGAGGTGGTGCGCCATCAGACGCAGGATGTCGTGGAATTTGTTGTGGGACTTCCCGTTGGTACGCCCGTGGTCATCGCAGCTCCGTTTGTGGTGGCGGAGAGGGAGAGTCTGTTGGAGAAGGTGACGCTGCTGATGCAGGAGGGTGTGCAGAGATTCCTCTATAAGGGAGAGATGATGCTCGCCGAAGATTTTGTGGAGAAGGTGGACGAAAAGACTCTGCCCGAGGATGTTGTGGTTGTTGTGGACCGCGTACGTGCCTCGCAAGATGAGGAGGCGGCAGGACGAGTGGGCGACTCTGTGGCGAGGGCTTTGGAGATCGGTGCAGGGGTTTGCCGATTGGTTATGGGTGATAGGGTGGAGGAGTTTTCCACACGCTTTGAGGCGGATGGGATAACCTTTGAAGAGCCCACCGAACACCTCTTTTCGTTCAATAACCCCATTGGTGCGTGCCCTCTGTGTGAGGGTTACGGCAAGGTTGTGGGTATCGATGAAAACCTCGTGGTGCCCGATAAGAATAAGAGTATTTTCGAGAATGCAATCGCTTGCTGGCGAGGTGCGACGATGAGTTGGTGGAGGGACTGCCTTGTGGAGAATGCACACCACTTTGGTTTTCCAATTCACAAACCATATTATGAGCTTACAAAGGAACAAAAACGTCTGTTGTGGACCGGTAACGGCTATTTCCACGGTCTGGATGACTTCTTCCAGATGCTCGAAAAGGAGCGCTACAAGGTGCAATATAGGGTTATGCTCTCGCGCTTTACGGGTAAGACCCTATGTCCCGAGTGTGAGGGCGCAAGGCTCCGCAAGGAGGCTCTGTGGGTGAAGGTCGGAGGAAGGACTATCGCCGAATTGGTTACTATGCCCATTGGTGAGTTGCTGGAATTTTTCGACAACCTCTCGCTCACGGATAACGAGATGCAGAGGGCATCGAGGGTGTTGAAGGAGATTCGCACAAGGCTTCGCTATGTGGCCGAGGTGGGGCTCGATTATCTTACGCTCGATAGGCTCTCTTCGACGCTTTCGGGTGGTGAGAGTCAGCGCATTAACCTCTCTACATCGCTCGGTAGCAACCTCACGGGTTCGCTCTATATTCTCGATGAGCCCAGCATTGGACTCCATCCCCGAGATACACACCGCTTGATTGGGGTGCTCAAACAATTGCGAGATATGGGAAATACGGTGATTGTCGTGGAGCACGAAGAGGAGGTTATCAGGGCGGCTGACCGCATTGTGGATATCGGTCCCGAAGCGGGAGTGAATGGCGGTGAGGTGGTTTTCAATGGCCCATTTGGTGATTTGGAGAGCGCTACTCGCAGCCTTACAGCCGACTATCTGCTTGGTAGAAAGAGTATTGCACAGCCTAAAAGCAGACGAGGTTGGAGCAACTTTGTGGAGGTTGTGGGCGCAAGGGAGAACAATCTCAAAGGCATCAATGTGAAGTTTCCTTTGGGGGTGATGACCTGTGTGACGGGCGTGAGCGGTAGCGGTAAGTCGTCGCTCGTGGAGAAGATTCTCTATCCCGCATTGCGTCGCCATATCTATGAGGTGGGTAATGCTCCGAGTGGCTACGAGCGACTTGTGGGCGATGTGGGTTTGGTACGCTCTGTGGAGATGGTGGACCAGAGTCCCATAGGTAAGTCAATGCGCTCCAATCCCGTGACTTACACCAAGGCATATAACGACATTCGACAACTCTTTGCCTCGCAGCCATACGCAAAACATAATGGCATCACGCAGTCCCACTTCTCCTTCAATCGCCCGGGTGGTAGGTGTGAGGAGTGTCAGGGCGAGGGTGTAATCCGTGTGGAGATGCAATTTATGGCCGATGTGGAACTTCGTTGCGAACACTGTGGAGGTAAGCGTTTTGGCGAGGAGGTCTTGGAGGTGCGCTATCGAGGAGAGAGCATCTCGGATGTGTTGGAGATGACGGTGGATGATGCCGTGGAGTTCTTCGGGCAGGAGGATAGCGCTCTCAATAATAAAATCGTGGCAACGCTCCGCACTTTGCAGGATGTGGGCCTTGGATATATCAAGCTCGGTCAATCGACCTCGACGCTCTCGGGTGGTGAGATTCAGAGAGTTAAGCTCGCATCCTACCTGATGGGGGAGGATACGACGCAGGGTACGATGTTTATCTTCGACGAGCCGACAACGGGCCTGCATTTCCACGATATCCGCAAATTGCTTGCAGCCTTCGATGCTCTGCTGAAAAAGGGCCACACGATAGTGATTATCGAACACAATATGGATATTATTAAGTGTGCCGATTGGGTTATTGACCTTGGCCCAGAGGCGGGCGACAAGGGCGGTAATCTGGTGTTTGAGGGTACGCCCGAGGGACGTATGGAGTGTAAAGAGAGCTATACGGGTGCTTTCTTGGCTCAAAGGATAAATGGGGATAAGTAGTTGTGAAAGAGGAATTTTTCGTACATACACTGCCCAATGGCATACGCTGCGTGCTCAAAACGGTGCGCAGTGCTGTCTGCTATTGTTCGATGACCATCGGTGCGGGGAGTAGGGATGAGCGCGCGGGCGAATTGGGTGTTGCACACCTCTTGGAGCACACGCTATTCAAGGGAACCGAGAGGCGCAAGGCTTGGCAAGTGAACTGCCGATTGGAAAATCGAGGTGGCGAGATAAATGCCTTTACGACCAAGGAGGAAACCGTTGTACACGCAACCGTTATGAGGCGTGACTTCGGCAAGGCGGTGGAGCTCATTGATGATATTATTTTCCACTCGACATTCCCCACGGCAGAGGTTGAGAAGGAAAAGGAGGTTATCTACGACGAGATAAATATGTATAAGGATTCGCCCGAGGAGCGAATCTATGATGATTTTGAGGATCTGCTCTTTGCAGGCTCCGAGTTGGGGCACAATATCTTGGGTCGAAAACAGAGTGTTTCGAAGTTGCAAAATGCACACATACAATCTTTTGTGGAGCGTAATTATACGACCGACAGGATGGTTTTCGCTGTTATTGGCAACATCTCCCCAAAGCTCTTTGTGGCGACAGTGGAGCGATATTTGGGCGGCGAAAAGGCGACAAAGAGAGTGGCGGAGCGTGTGGTGCCACAAGTTGTTGAGCGCTTCAATGTTGCAAAATCACACCCTTCTCACCATCAAGTAAGGTGTGTGATGGGCGCAAGGGCATACTCACTCAACGACAAGCGCAGGCTTGCCCTTATCCTGATGACCAATATACTCGGCGGTCCTTCGGCTACTTCGAGGCTCAATGTGGCACTCCGTGAGCGTAATGCGCTGACCTACTGCGTGGAGGCGCTCTATACTCCGCTGAGTGATAGCGGTATGCTGACCATTTATTTCTCTTGCGAGAAGGAGAAGTTGGAACAGTGTAGGGCGGTGATTGCGAGCGAAATAGAGCGTATGATGACGGAGCCCCTGACAGCTCGTGGGCTTGCTGTTGCCAAACGACAACTCATTGGACAGTTTGCAATCTCGGCAGAGAATAATGAGGCCTATATGTTGGGAGTGGGCAAGAGCTACCTTGTCTTTGGAGCGGTGGATAGCACCGAGGAGGTCTATCGCAAGGTCGAGGAGATCCGCCCCGAGGATATTATGGCGGTGGCGCGCGATGTACTGCCTTCACTTTCGATGCTTACCTATATATAATATATAAAGACGATGAAGGAAGAACTTGAAAGATATATTCGCAATCTCTCCTCGCCCGAGGATGCTCTGCTTGCAGAGTTGGAGAGCGAGAGTAATCAGCGCGTAGTGCAGCCACAAATGGTGTCGGGACACGTGCAGGGTAAATTCTTGGAGATGCTCACGAGGATGATTGCCCCACGCCGAGTGCTCGAAATAGGTACCTTTACGGGCTATGCAACTCTCTGTTTTGCAGCGGGTATGCCCGAGGATGGCGTGATTGACACCATTGAGATTGAGGATGAGTTGGAGGGTATTCAGAGTGAGTTTTTCGCTCGTTCACCCCACGGACACAAGATTCGCCGACATACAGGCTCGGCGCTCGATGTTGTGCCCACGCTCGGGGAGTGCTATGACCTTGTTTTTATGGATGGCGACAAGAGGGAGTACCCCGACTACTACCGTATGCTGATGGATGGCGGCCACCTCCACTCGGGCTCCTACATCTTGGCCGACAATATTCTATGGTATGGTAAGGTGACGGCGGAGAATATCAAATCCTCCGATGTGCAGACTCTTGGTATTGTGGAGTTTAATAAGATGGTGCACGACGACCCCCGAGTGGAGAGTGTCATAGTCCCCATCCGTGACGGCATAAATCTTATTAGAGTGTTGTAGGTAGGGCAGGGATAATAGAAGAGGCGGTTGCAAATTTGCAACCGCCTCTTCTGTTGTTAGGCGTTAGGTCAAGAACTAAACGAGGTTCAACTCTTTTTTCATCCTCTCAATCTTCTCGTCGAGTTGTGCGGAAACTGCATCGTACTCTGCGAGCGATGCGAGGGGCTCCTTAACGCCGAAGTAGAACTTAATCTTAGGCTCGGTACCGCTGGGGCGAATCGAAAGAATTGTACCATCGGCAGTGAGATACTGCAAAACATTCGATTTGTCAATATCGAG
>JAEIGA010007377.1_pt1 | contig 16724 bp, 13 predicted proteins | sample 9270691 | NCBI WGS metagenome assembly JAEIGA01 (sample SAMN17057246, study PRJNA624740) | gut metagenome | biome: biome; isolation source: fecal sample | host: Bos grunniens | place: China: Xizang | collected 2019
ATATTAGTGACATTATCACCGATATTAAGTGTTGTAAATTTAGTACATCCACTAAATACCGGATAACTTGAACTACCCATTGAAGTGCAATTTGTCGCATTAAAGTTGACTGTAGTCAAGCTACTGCAACCAGAGAACGCAGAGCCACCAATCGATGTAACAGAATTAGGGATAGTTACCGATGTCAAGCCGGTGCAACCCTCGAACGCAGACGAGCCAATCGAGGTTACAGAATTAGGGATAGTTACCGATGTCAAGTCATAGCAATAAAAGAACGCAGAGGAGCCAATCGAGGTTACGGAATATGTTATGCCATCACATGTTGCCTCTGAAGGGATTGTAACAGAACCAGAGTATTTTTTGGAATAGATGCTACTATACGAACTCCCTTCATAAGTAACTTCAACAGTTTTGTTGGTCGAAGAGGTGATGTTGTAATAGATTCCATCATCCTCAAAGTCGTGGGCGAAGATAGGGATTGTGGTTAGGAACATGGCTACAAGTAGTAGCGGAATGCGTAAAATCTTTTTCATAGAAATGAATGTTTTTGTGTGCCTCCTGTGTCCCCTAATTTGGCGATTAATAATGAGTCTATTAGGTTATAAAACGCGAAAACGTGGGACATTGCTCAGTTTACTTTGTTCAAGGCATCGCCAAACGCCCACGCAGAAATAAACAGCCCACCCCACGCTATACCTATATGTATAACACCCCGCCTATGGGGTGAGAATAGGCACGCATAGGCGTTTTATGACCGCTTAATCCTTCTGCGTTAAATTTTGGCGAATTTTGAACAAAGGATAAAGCTGAAAACGCTTTCACAAATATGTCTCTTGTAGGGAGGGCAACACTATGCCACCCACAAGATTGATGCAAAGATAGTGCAAGTTAAGTGCAAATGCAAGTATAAAACAAAGTTTTATTTCTTGCATTGCAAGACAAAGTCAATCTAAGACAAAGCCAACGATAGAGCATAAATTGAACGGAGTAAATAATGTGAGGGGAATCAGCTTTCTGAGTGCAATATTTTTTTTGAAAATTTATCAACAATACAGCTATACTCGCTATTTTTGTCAAAAAAAAACGCTATATTTGTGAATTGTTTGAGATTGTTGCACAACATATCGCAACTCCTCTATTTATCAACACTTTGTAAATAATCTAAAAAATATAGCTATATATGAAATTCAATGTGCCGAGCAAAACGCTCTACAATTATGTCTCATCTGTGAGCAAAGTTATCAATTCTAAAAACGCATTAGCGATTCTTAACAACTTCTTATTCACTCTTGAGGGAAATCAACTAACCATTACAGCTTCTGACCTTGAAAACACACTTACTGCTCGTGTTCCTGTTACTGAAGCTGAGGGAGAAGGGAAGTTTTGTATTGATGCACGTCGTTTAGTGGACTTATTAAAAGAGATGCCCGACCAAGGCATTACGTTTGAAATTGCATCAAATTTAGCTGTTGAAATCAGATACCCAAGTGGCAATTATAACCTAATTGCTCTTAACGGCAATGAATATCCATCAAACAATGATGACGACGAGAATATAGGGAGACTTGAATTTTCATGTCCTACCAAACAAATAATCGATGGTATTGACAACACTCTTTTTGCTGTTGGGAACGATGACCTACGTCCTCAAATGATGGGTATATTATGGGACATCAAGCCCGATGCTATCACATTTGTGGCTACCGATACTCGCAAACTTGTAAAATATCGCAATGCCCTATCGGCTCCCGGTGTTGAAGGTTCTTGCATTCTACCTATCAAGCCTGCGACTGTGTTGAAAAATGTTTTTGCCAAAGAAGAAAATGTCAACGTGACTATCGAACCTAAAAGTGCAACATTTGAAAGTTCTTCATTCACATTCAACTGCCGATTCATCAAAGGCAGTTTCCCCGATTACAATCGTGTAATCCCTATGAATAATCCTTATCGTCTAACTGTAGATCGTCAATCATTCTTAAATGCCGTACGTCGCGTTGGAGTTTTTGTTGACCCCGGTCATGGTTTGGTTAAGTTCAAACTCACTCCCAACGAAGTAATTCTTAAAGCTCAAGATAACAACTTCCAAACATCGGCATGGGAATCAATTCCATGTGATTTTACCGGCGACGAAATGGTGATTGGATTCAGTGCACCTTATCTCATTGAAATCTTTGGCACATTACCAACTAATGACATTGTGATTTCACTCTCAGATCCAAGTCGTCCTGGAGTATTCCTTCCATCGGAAAACAAAGAAAACAGTGAACTATTGATGTTGCTAATGCCTATGACTGTATCTGAATTTTAATCATCACAGCGATGGAATTAAATCTAAAAAAGCCTATAATATTTTTTGATCTTGAGACTACCGGTACAAACATCACAACCGACCGTATCGTAGAAATCTCAATGATTAAAATTATGCCCAATGGCGAAGAGAAAGAACGCACATTGCGTATAAATCCAGAGATGCCTATTCCTGCAGAAGCAACAGCGGTTCATCATATCTCAAATGAAGATGTTGCAAATTGTCGCACATTCAAAGAAGTAGCAAAAGACCTTGCTCAAAGTTTTGTGGGTTGCGATATAGCCGGATTTAATTCAAACAAATTTGATATTCCTATGCTTGACCAAGAATTTCAACGTGTAGGAGTTAAGTTTGATTTTACCAAGCCTCGATTTATTGATGTGCAAACAATCTTCCACAAGAAAGAGCAACGCACATTAGTAGCTGCATATAAATTTTATTGTGGCAAGGACCTTACCGATGCACACTCAGCCAATGCCGATACACGTGCCACATACGAGGTTTTGAAAGCTCAACTCGACATGTATGATGATCTTCCCAACGATATGGAAGCACTATCGGAATATTCATCACAAAATCGCAATGTTGACCTTGCCGGTCGTGTTATTTATAACGAAAACCGTCAAGAAGTTATTAACTTCGGGAAATATAAAGGGCAATTAGTTGAAGATGTATTGAAAAAAGATATCGGATATTATAGCTGGATTATGCAAGGAGATTTTCCACAAAACACCAAAGACGTTTTCACCAATATCAAACTTCGTTCAAAACAATGCTGAAAGGCAAACATATAATATTAGGTATTTCAGGAGGCATTGCAGCCTATAAATCAGTAACACTTTTGAGGTTACTGATTAAAGCCGGAGCCGAGGTGCAAGTTGTAATTACTCCATCGGGTAAAGAGTTTATTACTCCTGTAACTCTATCGGCATTGAGTGGAAAACCTGTGGTTAATGAATTTTTCACTGCAAACACCGGCGAATGGCATAGTCATGTTGATCTTGGATTATGGGCTGATGCTATGGTTATAGCTCCAGCAACAGCTTCATCTATTGCAAAAATGGCTAACGGAGTTGCCGACAATATGCTAATCACAACATATCTCTCGGCTAAAGCACCTGTATTCATCGCTCCGGCAATGGATCTTGACATGATGGCTCACCCCTCAACCAAACGAAATATTGAACTACTTAAATCTTATGGGAATTATATTATTGAACCGGCCGAAGGGGAATTAGCAAGTCATCTTGTTGGCAAAGGAAGAATGGAAGAACCCGAAGAAATCGTTAAATATTTATCTCGTTTCTTTGCATCTCAACAAGAGTTAAAAGGGAAGCACGTTCTTGTTACAGCCGGACCAACATACGAAAAAATTGATCCGGTGAGATTTATAGGGAATTATTCTTCGGGGAAAATGGGTTATGCCATCGCCGAGGAAGCTGCTCGCCGAGGAGCAAATGTAACATTAGTGAGTGGACCTGTTTCAATCTCAACATCAATCCCAAACATTAATGTTATAAAAGTTGAATCGGCTCAAGAGATGCACGACCATTGTGTCAATATTTTCCCAAATTGTGATTATGGCATTATGTGTGCTGCTGTTGCTGACTATGCTCCGGTTGAATATTGTGACAAAAAAATCAAGCGAGAAAAAGATGAAATTCCTATGATTAAATTGGTCAAGAACCCCGATATCGCAGCAAAATTAGGTTCAATCAAACAACCACATCAAACTCTCGTGGGATTTGCATTAGAAACCAACAACGAAGAATACAATGCACTTGATAAATTGCATCGCAAAAATTTAGATATGATTATTCTAAATTCTCTCCAAGATTCAGGAGCCGGCTTTGGCACTGACACAAACAAGATAACCACCTATTTTTCTAATGGAGCAAAAATTGAATATCCATTAAAAACTAAGGCAGAAGTGGCTAAAGATATTATCGACTCAATTATCAAGAAATGAAAATATTCAAACTCATATCTTTAACTATTATACTCCATCTCTTTGGATTTTCCTCATTCACTGCAAAAGGGCAAGAACTAAATTGCCAAGTAGAAGTTAATGCTGATCAAATCCAAGGAGCCAACAAACAGGTATTCGAGACTCTAAAAGGTGCTATAACAGAATATATGAACACTAATAAATTCTCAAATGCACAGTTTGCCGTTAATGAAAAAATTGATTGTCGATTATTCTTTACTATAAAAGAATATAATGACAATACAATGATTGGCGACCTACAAATTCAATCATCTCGCCCAGTGTATAATAGCACTTATTCTACTACATTAATAAATTTCAAAGACACAAAAATTGAGTTCTCATACCAAGAAAATGAGCCATTAATTTTCTCTGAAAACAACATGGAAAGTAATCTCACTGCCATTCTCAATTTTTATGCCTACCTGATATTAGCCATTGACTTTGACTCATTTTCTCCCAATGGAGGGGACTTCTTTTACGAAAGAGCTCAAAATGTAGTTCAAATGGCACAATCGTCGGGAGAAAGTGGGTGGAAAGCCTTTGAAGACACTAAAAACCGTCCATCGGTTTTATCTGCTTATATTGAGCCTAACACATCAATTCTACGTAAGCTATTATATGAATATCACAGATTAGGACTTGATGAAATGGTGTTAAGTCCCGACAAAGGTCGAGCTAAAATCAGTTCTATACTTGAATATTTAAGAAAAATCTACGATATAGCCCCAATGTCGGTAGGATTATCAATGTTCAAAGATGCTAAACTTGATGAATTGGTAAATCTATACACCAAAGCATCACAAACAGAACGTGATAATGCATACGAGATATTGTCATCATTATACCCAACCGAAAACGACCGTCTAAATAAAATTAAGACAGGAAAAAACAAGTAATCTGCAAATGATTGAATCTTTACATATCTCAAATTACGCACTAATAGATAAAATAGATATTGATTTTCACCCGGGATTAAATATTATTACCGGAGAGACCGGAGCCGGAAAATCAATTCTTCTTGGTGCATTGTCACTTATTCTTGGCGACAGGGCTGATACAAAAGTGATTCGAGATTCTAATCGCAAATCAATCATAGAAGCAACATTTTCGATTAAAAACAATTCAACATTAGAGAGTTTTTGTGTAAATAATGATATTGAATGGGACAACGAACAATGTATATTACGCCGAGAGATTGCTCCAACCGGAAGATCGCGTGCATTCATTAACGACACACCTGTTTCGCTATCTCAGCTACAATCTGTGGCGATACAACTTGTAGATATACACTCACAGCATCAAAATAGACTTTTAACTTCGGCAGAATATCAATTGCAAATAATCGACAATCTTGCTCACAATGAAGAGCTTCTAAAAGAGTACACTACTCGATTTAACGCATTTAGAAATATTGTAAAAAAGTTAAAGTCAACACGCGAACTTATTGCAAAAGCCACCTCTGACGAGGATTTTATGAGATTTCAGTTACAACAACTTGACGAGATGAATCTCATTGCAGGTGAGCAAGCCGAATTAGAAAAAGAGCGAGAAATTCTTTCAAATATAACCGAAATTAAACAGCACCTTGACTCAATTCTCTCAGCCCTTTCAACCGACAATATTAATGCTTTGTCATTACTCAAAAACGCAGCGGATAGTTGTCGTCAACTAAAAGATGTGTTAGATGAGGGTGAGTCAATAACTGAACGTTTAGAATCGGCTCGCATTGACATTCAAGATATTGCAGATTCGTTATCAAACTATGACTTCAATTTAAGTGCAAATCCTCAAGATCTCGAACAAATCGAACATCGATTAAGCAACATATACAACTTGCAACATCGACACAATGTTGACAGTGTTGAAGCTTTAATTACCATTCGTGATGAGATAAAAGCTAAATTAAATGCAATAGAAAATAGCGATGAAGTATTGAAACAACTTGAATCTGAGGCAAAACAAGCTCAAAAACATGCCCTTGAAATAGCTAAACAAATTTCAGTTGCACGAAAAACAGAAGGCGAAAAATTTGCATCAACACTCAAAGAAAGAGCTAACCCTCTTGGCATGAAAAATCTGCAATGTAAGGTTGAAATTTCAAACAGAACATATCTTCAGCCTAATGGCATCGACAATGTCGAATTTTTATTTGCATTTAACAAAAACCAATCACTCATGCCAGTAGGAAACACAGCTTCAGGAGGCGAAATTTCACGTTTGATGTTATCAATCAAATCAATCATTGCCGACAGCATGCAACTCCCATCTATAATCTTTGATGAAGTTGACACCGGTGTATCGGGTGATGTTGCAAATCGCATGGGAGAAATGATGCAAAGCATCGCTAAAAACATTCAGGTAATTGCTATTACTCACCTTCCGCAAGTTGCAGCTAAAGGAGACTGGCAATACAAAGTATATAAAGAAGATAATGAATCGTCAACCAACACTCACATTCGACAATTATCATTTGATGAACGTGTAAATGAAATTGCCATAATGTTGAGCGGATCTAATGTTGAAGAAACAGCAATCGCAAATGCACGCTCATTACTTAATCAAAAATAACGAATTAATATGGAACGAAACGAATATATATTTGGCATTCGTGCTGTGATGGAAGCCATCGAAGCCGGTAAAGATATCGATAAAATTCTTATCAAAAAAGACTTGCAAGGAGAGCTTGTTGGAGAATTATTTGATCTTATACACGAATATAAGATTGTAACCCAACGAGTACCCATTGAACGAATTAATAAAATTACCCGAAAAAATCATCAAGGTGTAATAGCAATCTTATCGGCAGTAACATATCATACCCTCGAAAACCTCGTACCACAAATATATGAAGAAGGAATGTTGCCATTTGTTGTTGTTCTTGATGGCATTACCGATGTCAGAAATTTTGGTGCAATTTCACGTACATGCGAATGCGTTGGTGCAAACGCTATTGTAATCCCCGAACGTGGAAGTGTAACTGTTAATGCCGATGCAATCAAGACCTCAGCAGGAGCACTACACTATCTACCAGTATGTCGCGAAAAAAATGTCTTTTCAGCTGTTCGTTTCTTAAAGGACAATGGTTATCAAATTGTCGCTGCTTCTGAAAAAGCAGATATTTCATACACCCAAGCCGATTATACCGGTCCGGTTGCTATCGTTATGGGAGCCGAAGATGTGGGTATTTCGCCCGAGGTACTTCGACTCTGCGACACAATGGTCTCGATTCCTCAATTTGGCAACATCAGTTCTCTCAACGTGTCGGTTGCTGCAGGTGTAATGATGTATGAGGTAGTGCGACAACGATTGGCAGCAGATATGAACGTAAAATAATTAATCTAACATAAATACATATTTATTATGGCAAAAATAGGATCAGTAATGACCCCGGTTGGTCGCAAAGCCCTACTCTTAGGAAGTGGAGAATTAGGAAAAGAAGTAGCTATTGAATTACAACGCTATGGCGTAGAAGTTGTTGCATGCGACAAATACGCAAACGCTCCAGCTATGCAAATAGCACATCGCTATCATGTTTTCAATATGCTTGATGGTGCAAAACTTCGTGAAATCATCGAGTTGGAAAAACCCGACCACATTATCCCCGAAGTTGAAGCAATTGCAACTCCAGTTCTCAAAGAGTTAGAAGCAGAGGGCTACAATATAACCCCTACTGCCAATGCAGCATGGTTGACAATGAATCGCGAAGGCATTCGCCGACTTGCTGCTGAAGAACTTGGCGTAACAACTTCGCCCTATCGATTCGCATCTGATTATGAAGAATTCAAAAATGCAGTAGAAGAAATTGGCATTCCTTGTGTAGTAAAACCTATCATGAGTTCATCGGGTCATGGCCAAAGTGTTATCAAGACTGCCGAAGACATCGAAAACTCATGGAAAATCGCACAAGAAGGTGGTCGAGCCGGAGCCGGACGTGTAATCGTTGAAGGCTTCATCAAATTTGATTATGAAATCACGCTATTGACTGTTCGCAGTTGCTCAGGCACTACATTCTGTGCACCAGTAGGTCATATTCAAATCGATGGCGACTACCGTTACTCATGGCAACCTCAACCAATGACCGATAATGCTCTTGCTAAAGCACAAGAAATTGCAAAAAAAGTTACCGACGCCCTTGGTGGATATGGAATTTTTGGTGTTGAATTATTTATCAAAGGTGATGATGTGATATTCAGCGAAGTTTCTCCTCGCCCACACGACACCGGTATGGTTACTATGATTTCGCAAGACATGAGTGAATTTGCCTTACATGCTCGTGCATTGCTCGGACTTCCTGTTCCTGCAATACGTTTCTATGGTCCATCGGCTTCTCGTGCGGTTGTTGTTGAAGGCGACACCGATAAAATTGAAATGGACAATCTTGAAGAAGTATTGGCTGAAGAAGGTGTACAAATGCGTATTTTTGGCAAACCCGAAATCAAAGGACATCGTCGCATGGCTGTAATCCTTGCCACTGATGAAACAGTTGAAGCTGCTCGCGAAAAAGCCGAAAGAGCATACAACAAGCTCAAAGTAAACGTACTCCCTCGATAATAAACTGCTTATATATACGAAAAAGGAGCCAATTGGTTCCTTTTTCTTTTGCTATTTGCTGCGATTTTTTCGATATTTTTTTGCTTGTTTACGATGTTTCTCTGCCATTTCTTCATCGTCGATTTTTTCATACAAATCGGCAAGACGTGAATGGATTGCAGGCTCTTTTTCTCCATTTGATAATGCCACCAAATACCAATTTAGTGCATCATATAAATCTCCTTGATTCATATATATGTTACCCAACTGAAATGGTGCATTATAATTTGTGCTATCCAATTCAACTACCTTCTTAAAAGATTCAATTGCACAATTTATATCACCAATCTCCATTAATGCCAACCCCTTTCCATACCATGCCGGCAGATAATCGTCACACAAAGATATTGCTTTATTGAAATTAGCAATAGCCGGGGTATAATCCATCGTTTCTTGCAAACAATCATTTCCCATCAACACATATTCTCGTGCAAGTTCTCTAAATCGCTGTTTATGTGCTTCTATTGTTTTATGACATTCTTCAACTTCATTTTTTAGTGATGATATCACATTTAGTTTACGACTAATCAAGCGTGCAACCGATGGCCGATTTAATTCATTTCGTGATTTTACTCCTTCGATGAAATTATATACTGCTCCACGATAGTTACCTTGTGCAAAATCATCTGACGCTTGCTGATATGCGTCATCGGCTTTTGCCCATTGTAATGCATTATCAATCAATTTCTGATTATTAAATTCTTTACTGAATTGAACTATCGACGGATTCACAAATATGTCACGTTCTGACAGATAGCTTTTCAACACCAATCCCTCAAGACTTGTGCAACGGCTTAATGCCACATAGGTTTGGCCACTGCTAAATGCACCACGACCAAAATCAACCACAACATTATTAAATGTCAATCCCTGACTTTTATGAACAGTCAATGCCCAAGCCAATTTCAATGGGTATTGAGTGAATGATCCAAGTTCTTTTTCTATTACTCGATTTGTCTTTTCGTCATACTGATACACTATATTTGACCAAATTTCAGGTTCAACCTCATGACGTTCTCCACTTTCGAGTTCAACCTCAATTCTTTCTTGGGTTGCTAAATAAATCTTACCAACAGTTCCATTTACCCACCTTTTTTCAGGGTCATTTTTTATAAAAACAACCTGAGCACCTGTCTTTAATACTAATTCTCGAAGTGTGGGCAAAGAATTTTCGGGAAACTCACCTTTTATATAACCTTCATATATAATTTCTTGTGCCGGGAGCAAATCAAGTTGTTCATCATTAACGGCATCGACCATATCACGACGAGTGGCAAGTTGCATTACCATTTTTGAATTATCGCAATCATACCGTTCATTAACTCGAGCATTTAGAATGGCCAAGTCATTAGCAGTTGCAGCTCCGACTCTTATTCGATCAAGCATCGAAATAAAATTAGAATCTTTCTGCCGATATATTTTTCGTAATTCTATAGGTACCAGTGAGAATTCACGAAATGCCAATGCACTAAAAAAATATGAATTAGGGTAGAATCTACGTAACACATCACGCATATCCCCCGTTACGACCGGTTCAAGCTGAAATATGTCGCCTACAAGCAAAAGTTGCTTTCCCCCAAATGGCTCTCTCATATTCCCTGAATAAACTCTCAACACTTTATCCATAAAGTCAATAATATCAGCCCTCACCATTGATATTTCATCAATAATAATTAATTCGAGCTTTTTTATCAATTTACATAATGCTTTAGGATATTTTAATCGCTGGCGTAAGTGTTTTACACTAAAATCAGGGTCATCGGGAAGTAATGGCTTGAATGGTATTCTGAAAAAAGAATGCATCGTTTGTCCTCCAACATTTACAGCTGCTATACCTGTTGGAGCGAGAACTACATAATTTTTCTTTGTTTTCGAACAAATATATCTCAAAAACGTAGATTTCCCGGTCCCGGCTTTTCCTGTTAAGAATACTGAACTATGAGTGTATCGAATTAACTTCCACGCATTTTGAAACTCTTCATTTTCAAGATCTATATTTTTCAACTCATCATTCATACCTCACAAATATAATAAAAAAGGATAATGCAACTACATTATCCTTTTAACACCATAAAGTTACTAAAAAATTCTTAGAACTTATATCCTACACTCAAAACAATTGAGTTATTATTATCTTTTATTGTTGACTTAGGGGCTTGATATTCATCATAGTTTGTGAATGCATGATATTCACTTTCTCTGTTTTTATATACGTATGCTGCATCAATATAGAAACCACCGGTGCGATAGCCAACACCACATGTTACGTATTGTGTTTTATTATCAAATGTATAAGAAGGATCAGTGCCTGAAGTTGCAATATAATCCGAGCTATTTGCAGCTGCATCTTTCACATTCGACATTTGATAATTATATCCGGCTCTCACACTGAATTTTGGTGTTATTCTATATTCTGCACCAATACGGAATATATTTTGACCTTTGAAGTATCTATTAATATCGGTTGTAACATCATCATAAGTATAACCATAATCATCTTTAACCACCATATCATTATACGCGTCATACTCATAATCAAAACTTACAATTGCTCGGCCACCAATCACTCCTGCAACACTTGCCATAATCTTCCATGGCGTACGTAATTTTGAATCAAAAACTGCGATTTCTGTATAATCAGAAAATTCAGGTTCTTGCAAATATTGATAATCTAATTCCGCCTTATAATCATGACGTAAATCATAATAAGTAGGAGTATGAACAGCAAATCCCAAACGCAATTCATTGATTGGTTTTACAATCAATCCGGCCTTGAAATTATACCCTGTACCACTGACATGTTTATAATTGTCTAATGCGAAACTCGCGTTTCCATTAACTTCATATTCTTCATAGTCATTATTACCTACTTCTCTTAATTCAATAACTCTTGCATCAGCTAAGTTTTCATAATAATAGGCATATCTTGTATATTCCAAATCAGTAATACCAAGTCCAACACCCCAATATACCATATCAACAAAGTTTCCACCAAGGTTAATTGAGTACTCATCAGCATAACCTTGTTCTCTCACTGAAAACATTGCATCTCCTGCTGTAATTGGATTTCCATTGGCGTCATATTTATATAACCCATTATAGTTAGAAGTATTTCCTATCGGATTAATCAAATATGTGTTATAAGCAAGAATACTTAACCAATCGGCATTAACATTATAATCAAAATAAGGATTATAATCAGTGGTCAAATCTAATTCACCGGGAGCATAGCCATTAGAAAAATCTGCAATATAATTCGACATAGATGTAGCAATATTTGGCATACCTCCACGATATATCCTATCAAACGATGCAGTTCGGCTAAATGAGACACCCATATTAAGAATAGGCATTACATTATTGTTTAGCTTGAAAGTCCCTACATAGCCAAAATTAGGACAATAAAATTTTACTTGGTCTTCTTTCAATGAAAATCCATCAGAGTTTGATTTTGTAGCTTGAATGTTTAGGTCGAATGTAACACCTACTTCACTGCTTCGATAAACTCCAATACCGGCAGGATTTTGATTCAAGGTAGAAAGGTCGCCACCAAGAGCACCAAACGCACCACCCATCGACATAAATCGTGCAGTCCCTTTGAGATCTCCTTGAGACAATTGATAAGCATCTACTGCACTTTGAGCCAATAGCACCGATGGTGCAAGACTCAATACTGTTGCTAATAATATCTTTTTCATAATTATGATTTTCAATTAAAAATTTGAATTACATATTAACGACGTCCACGTCCGCCACCTCGGCTGCCTCCCCCCGAAAAGCTTCCACTTCCACGATTTGAGCCACCACTGCTCGGACGTGAATAAGAACCACTACTATTGTGATTAGAATTACTATTACCGGGTCGAGAATAAGAATTATTGTTTGATGATGATTTGTTTGGACCTGTTGAAACACTTCTATTATTTCCACTTCTACTTCGACGTTCTTCTTTAAGACCTACGCCGGCTTTATTCGAGTTATTTTGTTGCAAAGTCCCTTCAAAATTCATATTATTTTGATTTCTTCCGGAAGTAGAACGATAGTTTCCACGACCTTCCGACATATTGCTTGGTCGAGATGAATTTGTTGGAATCCCCATATTACTACTTCTGCCTCGATTTGCCCCATTACCTGAACCAAACGAAGAATTATTTCCACGTCGTGTATATCCCGGACGAGAAACTCCGCTTGTTCTGTTTCCGGGACGATGAGGACGATAAGCTCCTGATGATGCCGGTCTTACGCCACTATGATGTGGAGAATATGTAGGACCATGATGATGGTGATGTCCATAATATGGATAATAAGGAGCACAATACCATGGATCATACCAAGGATTATACCAATAATAATTTGGCCAATATGGATTCCACACTCCTGCATAGAATGTATAATTCCATGAATAGCGAGGATATGAATAATTCCAAGCCCAACCGGGATATGGATCCCAAAAATTATCTACATATATATTTACTACCGATTGATTGTTACTATATGAATCAATCAATTCCTGATTACCTGAACTTGACACAATTTCAGGATTATAAAAACGCTCGATTCTATTGGTATATGTATATCCACCTATATTCAAAACTGAATCATAACTCACCGTATCTGAATATATATCGGAATAAATTCCTTGGCGATTATACTCATCAACATCACGCATTGAACCACTATAAGAACTATAATCAATACTGCTTACCGGCTGTGATATTGCAGTCGTAGTGGATTTAGTTACAACTTCTACCTTTTGTGTTTTAGACTTATCTTTTGACGCATCATAATAAATATCATCATCAAAATAATTATCAGCCATTGCTATTGGAACAATAACAAGCGACACTAACGTATATAACAATCTAAAGTTTATCATTTTCATTGCATTATGATATTATCGTTATTTATGATAAATAGACTTCTACTTTCTTCAAAAGTTTAATCCATAATTAACAACAAATTTATCGCAAATAAACTTACTATCATAATTTTTTATATTTAATTATATCTTTTTTCACATTTATTGCCGGAGAATATTATAAACTCACCGGCAATAATGTTTCTGAAAATCTTTACAACTTATTTCTCCTCAGGTCGCATATCATTAGAGATTATCATTAGTGAGAATCCCCAATAAATGAAAGCAATTGATGTAAGCATACTAATCATCATCACATCTTGCAAATATCCCGACTCAATAAAGAAATAACTAATTATAAGCAATAAAACACCATTAATAAGGTTTATCCACCAATAACGTCGGCGACGAGCTGTTATAGCTCCCACTAACACCGTTAATCCCCAGAAGAAGAATACGATTGCAAAGAAGTATGGTAATATCAACTCACTTAACACGATGCTACGAACAAGTATAAATCCTAAAAATATATCGAGAATGCCACCAACAAGCCACCAACCCCACCCTTTGGGGTGTTTTACACTTATTGATACACATAATTGAACCACACCAACAACTATTAACATCCACCCAAAGAGCATTGACACAACGGTATAACCTATTACAGGAAATAACCAATAAGCAAAACCCTCTATCACCAACAAAATACCAACAATAAGAATTACCCACCACCATCGTGAGGTTCCCCAAAAATTAACATAATTAGTTTTCATAAAATTTCAATTATTTAGTTATACTTAAATTTGGTTTTGAATCTATAACAATCTTTTCCTTTATTTTGTTGAAAAAACTTTTTTCACAAACCTATTAATTACATTATTTGTTATAAAGATTGACTTTACATAAACAATAACAATTATCATAAAATGTATATAGGTATGAAAAAGATTATTTTAATGGCTATTGCCATAGTAACATGTGGCATGGCATCGAATGCTCAACACCAAACCGAGATTCAAATTGATTCTTTGAAGAAAAATCATCAAATTGCCTTTATAGGCGATGGAAATACTCCTCACCCTGACTCAGTGAGAGCCATTCTAGACAAATTTTACATCGATCAATTTCGCCACCTTCAAGACCCTCGAGCTCCTTATTTTATGTTTATGAGCAAAGACAGCAAATTTGCTATGGGTATAGGTGGAGTAGTGAGAATGCGTGGTTGGTATGATTGGAATGGAGTAATCCCCTACAATGGATTTATTCCACAAGCCATTTCTGTGCCAAGCAACGACATTGCTCGAAGAAAAATCACAACCACTCCGGCAGGAACAGCATTATACTTCAGAGTGATTGGTAATAACCACAGATTGGGCGACTATCAACTATATATCGAGACCAATTTTGATGGTTACAACCAAGTGGGCATGAAACTTAAAAAGGCATACGCAACTGTAAACGACTGGACCATTGGTTATGCCAACTCAACCTTTGGCGACCCTGCCGCATTTCCTATGCTAATCGATGCTCAAGGTCCACAAGCCGAAGTACAAACCACTGCTGTATTAGTGAGGTGGATGCACTCATTCAACAAAAATTGGACAGTGGCAGCATCGGTTGAAACTCCTCAATCACAAGTGGGCTATAACAATATCACCACAAGCAAAGTTGATGATTGGTTCCCAAACATTGCCACATTTGGTCAATTTGGGTGGGGAACTAACAACCATGTTCGCCTATCAGGTATTTTGAGAGTTCTACCATATCACGACATGATAAATGGTTCTAATGAACGAGAAATTGGCTGGGGAGTTCAGTTAAGTTCAATTTTCCGTCCCACTAATTCTCTAACCCTTTATGCCACAGGAAATATCGGTCGTGGATATGGAAGCCTTACCGGCGATTTGATTATGAGCAACTACGACCTCCTAAACAATCCTAACACTCCCGGCGAAATGTATGCTCCCGAATCATTTGCATGGTATGGTGCCGTTCAATATAACTTCCGACCAAATCTATATGCCACTGCCACTTTCGGGCAAGAACGTCTATTGCCAAAATACAACGTTTCGGGCGACACATATAAATATGGTCTTTATAGTGCTTTCAACATATTTTGGGACATAACTCCACGATTTGAAGTCGCAGCCGAGGTAAACTTTGGCAAACGTGCCAACTTCGACGGACAAAGCAACTGGGCACGCCGTGCCTGCCTCATGGCACAATTCAGTTTCTAAAATTATGTCGTTCTGTTCTTGATTTTGATAGAAATAAATATGAGGAGTGTCAACCTTAATATTGACACTCCTCACGTTATATATACCTCTAATCTAATTATAATTCGGTTTTCCAAAGACCGTGGAGGTTGCAGTATTCATAAACTGCTACAGCTTTCTCTTCGCCAAGATATACCACTGCTTCGGGCTTATCTTTTAGATTTACCTGAATACCACCATTTTCGGTTTCTACATAAATGAACGAGATATGATGTTCGGGCAACATTGGGTGATGAACACTACCCACTTCAACCTTTATGCTGTTATTATCAAGAACGGTTACAACCGGAAGATGCTTTTCGCCACTTGCGTCAACAGTGTTAGGCACTAACTCCACCATCTTTTCACCACAGCACACCACAGAAACACCTGCATCAACAACTTTTACTATCACATTACCGCAATGATTGCATTTATAAAATTTTGTAGCCATAATAATTATATTTTTTATTGTTAGTTATTCGTTTGTTTTGATTTACATTGCAAAGATACATATTCTCACAACACCCTCCAACCGATAAAATCTATCACGCAATAGATTTTGTTTATAGCACTAAAAAACACGGCCCTATTGAGCCGTGCTTTTATTAATTTATTGGACAACTATTCTTTATTTCATTTGAAATTTTTTAGGAAGTTGACGATCCATTTTTTTCAAACGTTGACCAGAAAGAGACTTTTTGTCAGCACGCATTCTGCTTG
>JAEIGA010007378.1_pt1 | contig 16724 bp, 14 predicted proteins | sample 9270691 | NCBI WGS metagenome assembly JAEIGA01 (sample SAMN17057246, study PRJNA624740) | gut metagenome | biome: biome; isolation source: fecal sample | host: Bos grunniens | place: China: Xizang | collected 2019
AGGCGGAACAAAAAGGCGGCTTTACCGATGAATACACTGGTATGCGTCTGTTAACAGTCGGGCGATTGACCCATCAAAAGGCTTTAGAACTTTCGGTTCAGGCTATGAAGCTGCTGAAGGACGAGGGTATTCAGGCTAGGTGGTATGTGCTGGGCGAGGGTGAGGAAAGGGCCACTTTGAGCAAGTTGATCCGCAAACTGGGTCTGGAACAGGATTTTCTTCTGCTGGGCAGTACAGATAATCCCTATCCCTATTATAAGCAGGCGGATATTTATGTTCACGCCAGCCGACATGAGGGTAAGAGTATTGCGATCCAGGAGGCTATGTATTTGGGCTGCCCGGTGGTGTTGTCCGATTGCAGCGGCAACCGGGAACAAATCACAAATGGTGTGGAAGGGTTAATGTGCGATCTGACGGCAGAAAGTATTGCCGAACATGTCAAAATGCTGATTCAAGACGAAAGTCTAAGAAAGCGCTGTAGCCATGCAGCGGCGGCCAGAATTCGAACTTCCGAAGAAAATGTGGAAAGATTGTTGAACATCTGCGATCAGGAGTAAACATATGACAAATAAGTGTGCCGATAAAGAGGTGCTGATCATTATTCCTGCTTATAACGAGCGGGGCAATATTGAAAAGTTGATCAGCCGACTGCGTTGCCCGGAAATTACACAGATTGCGGATATTTTGGTCATGAACGACGCGTCTACGGACGGCACCAACCGAGCGATCAACAAAAAGAGTGTGGCAGTTGTGACCCATGTGTTTAATCTTGGATACGGAAGCGGTCTGCAGCTTGGGTATAAATATGCGATCCGCCGTGGGTATAAGTATGTGATCCAAATGGATGCGGATGGTCAGCATGATCCCAGCAATGTGTTGCGGATCTATCAAGCGCTGAACACCACGGATGCATCCGGGAAGAGTCCTGACATTGTCTTGGGATCCAGATTCATGGAAGGCAGTACGCCCTATCAAATGTCCTGGATCCGAAGAACCGCAATCCGGATGTTCAGTCATTTGATCTGCTTGGTGAGCGGAAAACGAATCAGTGATCCTACTTCCGGTCTCCAGGGTCTGAACCGAAAGGCTATTCTATACTATTCCAAATACAACGGTTTCGATGATCGTTATCCGGATGCCAATGTGATCATGCAGATGCTTCTGCTGGGATTCAGCATCGACGAAATTCCTGCAGAAATGCATCAACGGCTGGGAGGCATTGGGATGCACTACGGTCTGAAAACCGTCATCTATATGTTCCGCATGGGACTTTCGATTCTGGCAGTTCTGATTCGTATCAAGGTACTGAAACTGGAAACAGGACAAGTAGATGATATTTGATATTTTGTCAAACTGCATAGGATTTATGCCGGCGAAGCTGAAAGAGAGTACTGAACTTGTTACTAACCCCAGCCGGGGGTGGTATCAGATCATTTACTTTCACCTCCCGCAACAGCCGGATTTTCAGGAATTACGCTGGTGCCTGCGGGACGATGAAACGTTGGCCATGGCTGTGGTGGAGTTCAGTGCTTACCGGGAAAAGAAATTGGATCAAGTTGCTCTGGATACAGTGGCTCGGATTCTCGATTTTTTTCGGCATCACAAAAAGGACCTGATTCTGCGATTTACCTATGACTGTGAGGGCAAAGGCCTGCTCCATGAGCCTGCGCTGTTTTCTGTGGTGGAAGAGCACATCCGACAGCTCACACCAATTGTCCAAGCCTACACCAAAACGATCTTTGTTCTGCAAGGTCTGTTCATCGGTAGTTGGGGCGAAATGCACGGATCCAAGTTCCTGTCCCCCGAATATCTAAAACGGCTCAGCGCACTGATGGAAGCTGCGGCAGGGGAGTGGACATGGCTTGCTGCCCGCAGGCCCTGTCAGTGGCGGGCTATCCATGGTCCGAATGAAGGCTTTGTTCGAATGGGCCTGTTTGATGACGGTATTTTAGGATCGGATACCAACCTCGGTACTTTTGGCCACTTAAAAAGGACACAGACCCAATGGGAAAATGCATGGTGTCCGAAGGATGAACTGGATTTTGAAGAGAAACTGTGCGCCACTGTGCCCCTAGGAGGAGAGGTTGTTTGCTCACAACAGTTCATCCCGTCCGAAGAAGCTGCACTGCATTGCCTGCGAAAGATGCGTGTTTCCTATTTGAATCGTGTTTATGATCCCAAGCTGCTGGATGCCTGGAAACAAACCAAATCCCCTTGGGCAGGGGTCAGTTTGTATGATTACGTGGGTGCCCATTTGGGGTATCGATTTTGTGTTAGAAAAGTCCGAGTATGGAAGAGAAATCAACATAAATGGCTGAGAATAACATTGGAAAATACGGGATTTGCTCCCTGCTACGAAGATTATGCTGTGGCGTTGGAAATCGTCGCCGGGGATAATACAGTGCGCCAAGAGACGACCTGGGACTTCCGGAATGTGATGGCGGAATCTTCTGTGGAATTTGAATGTGTTCTCCTTGATGGAAAAGGGGAACTTTATCTTTCTGCCCGCAGAGTAAAGGATGGCAGAATCCTGCAGTTTGCCCATGACGAGCAAACAAATGGCAGGCTGCTTTTGGGGCGTCTGATGTGAACAGGCGCCAGATCAATGAAATGATGAAATGCGTGAGCGTTTTCTTACGTTCAAACACAGAACGGCTCTCACACTTTTCTTGGTAAACCCGGTTTGGCGGGTTCCGCAAGCCGATGATTGATGAAGAACAGGAGGTATCAGAAATGAGAGTTTCTGTAATTATACCGGTTTATAATTCAGAATTATATCTTCGGGAATGCCTTGACAGTGTTCTGACGCAGAGCATAGAGAATATGGAAATTCTGTTGATTGATGATGCTTCGAAAGACGGTAGCAGAGCAATCTGCGATGCATATGCGGCCCAATACCCTTGTGTCCGTACCTTTCAACTCGATCATCGCGGTCCGGGTGCTGCGAGAAACGAGGGCCTTCGCCATGCAAAAGGGGAATACATCGTGTTCGCGGACGCGGATGATTATTTTCCTGCCAATGAGAGCATTCAAAAAATGATAGATATTCTGGACACGACCGGAGCCGATGTGGCAGTAGGAAACTACTGTCGGCTGTGGGATGGTCGCATTCTGGAGGCTGCCAAGCACAGCGTTTTCAGCGGAATGGACCGCGGAAGTGGCAAGTTCCGCTATTGCGGCTTTTTCTCCCTAGGTACATTGTCCTATGTTTGGGGAAAAGCCTACCGACGTTCCTTTTTGCAGGAATGCGGATTTTCTTTTGGTAACTACGAATATTCTGAGGACAAGTTCTTTAATATCCAATGTTATGCCCAAGGCGCGCAGTATGCGTTTGTGGAGGATGTTGTGTATACCTACCGAAAGAACGATACCTCCATATCCCATCAGCAGCGGGAGCGATCGATGTGCTGGCTGCAGATAGCTGCGGATCTGCTGAAATATTTGGAAAGTAAGAGTCTTTCGGAAAAATACGGAGATCTGGTGGCATATACCGTAAGTTTTGCCGCATTTTTTGACGGAAAGACTCAGTATAGCCGCTTTGGCAAAAAATTGAAAGTAGTCAGAGATGTATTGAAAAAATATGTGTCCGATCCGGTGGCCCATCGGTGCTTCTGTCAGCTGTCGCGGGGAGAATTTATTGGGTCGGCATCCGGCATCGGATGGAAGGTCATGATGTGGACTTTTGCCTTTTTGATGCGGATCAAAGCATTGCACCTCCTCTCTTTTGGAATTAAGCTGTTGATCGACCTTCGGATCGATGAACTGTTATCCGATACAGGACGAAAGAAAAGTAAGTGAGAATATATGGAAACAATTAAAACAATAATTGAAAAGTGGAAAAATGGTACCATCGTCGAAGTATGGGAAACATGGAAGTGGATCCTGAGCTACAGCAACCGCTACAAAAAGACCATTGCCTTTTATCTGTTCCTCGGTATCTTCAGCACGGTGTTCAGCCTGATCTCCTCCATTGCCAGCAAGCAGCTGATCGATATTGTGACGGGCCATCGTAAGGACCAGATGTTGATCATGGCTATTGTTATGATATCCATGGCGCTGTTCAGTCTAATCTTCAGTTCTGTCATCTCCCGGGTCTCTCTGAAGCTGACCATCAGCATCCAGAATGACATTCAGGCAGACATTTTCCAGAAAATCCAGGAAGCCAGCTGGCTTTCCATTTCAGAATATCACAGTGGTGATATTCTGAACCGGTTTGCCACCGATGTGGGTACAGTGGCAAGCAACGCCATCACCTGGCTGCCGTCGTTGGTGATCAGCCTGTTCAATTTTATCGCCACTTTTGCTGTCATCATGTATTATGATGTCACAATGGCCTTAATTTCTCTGGCAAGCGCCCCGATTCTGCTGTTCGTTTCACAGCATCTGATGGGGCGGATGCGGGAATACAGCAAGAAAGTCAAGGAAATGAATAGCCAGGTCATGGCCTTTGAACAGGAAACGTTCAGCAACATGAATACCATCAAGGCCTTTGGCATTACGGCTCGCTATGCCAATGAGCTGAAAAAATGGCAAAGCAAATACCGGGAATTCAATCTGGAATATAATATGTTCAGCATCAAGACCAACATTGCCCTCTCTCTGCTGGGTATGGTGATCCAGTATGCATCCTTCGGATGGGGCGTGTATCGGCTGTGGAGCGGACATATCACTTACGGTGAAATGACTCTGTTCCTTTCTCAGGGAGGCAAGCTGTCCAGTGCTTTCAATTCCTTAGTGGGCTATATACCTCATATGCTGAACAGTTCCGTGTCTGCCGGCCGTGTGCTGGAACTGGTAAAGCTGCCCCGGGAAATTCACCACGAGCAGGAATCCAATCAGCTGCGTGAAAAAATGGACCAGGGCTTCACTGTTGTGCTGAAAGATGTGTTCTTCCGCTATGTGGAAGACAAGACCGTGCTGAAGGAATCGGACTTTGTGGCAAAGCCCAATGAAATTGTGGCTATTGTGGGTCCCTCCGGTGAGGGCAAGACCACCATGCTGCGGTTGTTCCTGGGTCTAATCCTGCCGGAAAAGGGCAGTGCCAGCCTGCGGGACAGCAAGGGCAACGAAGTGCCTATGAATGCGGACACCCGACAGTTCTTCTCCTATGTGCCTCAGGGCAATACCATGATCGCCGGAACCATCGCGGAAAATCTGCGTATGGTTCGGGAAGATGCTACGGATGAGCAGATTATTGACGCATTGAAGGTGTCCTGCGCCTGGGATTTTGTTGAAAAGCTGCCTCTGGGCATCAATTCGCTCGTGGGTGAAAAGGGGCGGGGACTCTCTGAAGGCCAGTCACAGCGCATCGCCATCGCCAGAGCGGTGCTCCGAGATGCACCCATTATGCTGCTGGACGAAGCCACCAGTGCGTTGGATGTGGAAACCGAGCGGAAGGTGCTGCGAAGCATCATTCTGAAAAAACCGAATAAAACCTGCATCGTGGCTACCCATCGTCCTAGTGTGCTGACTATGTGCCAGCGGGTTTACCGCGTGATGGACACCAAACTCACCACTTTAGATAATGATGAAGCGGCACGGATGAGCATGGACTTCTGAGGAGGGATATCCTTGACAATACAAAATTGCTTACTTGCGCTGATTCGGGCTCAGCTGTCCGATCAGACTCTGCGGAATGAGGAAAAGGATTTTCTTCGGAACGCTTCTGAGGAGGAGTGGTCCGATCTGTTGCATCTGAGCGCGAAGCAGAATGTGCTGCTGGTGGTCTATGAGACATTGAAGCAGAATCCGGACATTTCCGTTCCCGGATTTGCCATGAATACATTCAAACAGAAAGCTTATAGCGCCCCCCTCCAGTATTATCAGAAAATCACGGTTTTGCGACAGATTCTGAAATACCTGCGGCAGGAAAACATTCCCTATTACATCCTCAAGGGTGTGGGTTTGAATACTATGTATCCCAAAGAGGAAATGCGGTCCTTCGGTGACATCGACTTGTATATCCCCAAAGCGGAGGATGTGGAAAAAACTCACCGCTTCTTTACGGAACGCAACTGCACTGTGGACGAAACCTTCTCCGACAACCATACGGCCTATGTCTACCAATCAAACGGTGTGGGTTGTGAGGTGGAAGTCCACTGGAAAATGACCGCCGAATTCAATAACGGTGATCTGGACGCCCGGTTGGATGCCATCTACCGGCAGTTGGACGGCAGTCAGTACATGACGGTCCATCCCATGCAGCAGGAGGTGCATATTCTGCCGCCTACATATAATGCCTTGCACCTGCTGGCCCATATGCTGCAGCATCTGATGTATACCGGATTCGGCCTGAAGTTGTTCTGTGACTGGACAGTTTTCTGGCAGAAGTACGGCCACGAGGTGGACACCGACCGGTTCCAGAGTTGGATCCGGGAACTGCATATTGAGAATTTCCTCTATGCGGTCACTGCGGTCTGTGTCCGATATTTGGGATTGCCGGAGAAATGCTGCCCCTGGATGGCAGATTGGCAGACCGATGAGGAACTTCTGGAGGCGCTGCTGCAGGATGTCTTTGTGGGCGGCGAACACGGCAAACATGATAGCGCCCGTATGATCATCACTACCCGTAAACCCAGCCTGAAAACCTATCTGCTGGAGTTGCACCGCCAGATGAAGCGCCGTTTCCGGAAGTTGGGTGATATCTGGATCTTGTGGCCGATTTTATGGCTGCTGACGGGCTTCTTCTTTGTGTATAACAACATCGCTCTGCGGAATGTATCCACTAAGAAGATCCTGGAATCCAACAAGGAAAGAAGTAAACTCGTCCAAAAGCTGGATGTGTTTACCGAAAAATGAACCGTATGAAGGAGAAAACCACCATGGAAAAGAAGTATCAGAATAACCCCAATTATATCCTGCGGGAGATTGAAAATGAGTGCGTCTTGGTGCCCGTGGACGAAAGCTGCATTATCACCAACGGCATTGTCTCCCTGAACGACACAAGCGCTTTTTTGTGGAAATGCTTCCAGACCCCCAAGACCATTGCTGAAGCTATTGCCGAGGCCCGGGCAGAATATGCCGATCCCAACAACGAGCTGGAGTTCCACATCAACGGCTATGTGAAGCAGTACGTGGAACTGAAGCTGATGGAAGAGGTTTGCTAATCCTTATTACTCTCGTAGGGATTTTCTTGCGATAGTGGTTGACAAATGAATTTTGTGCAATATCAATATTATTGATAGGATTTCCACTTTGTGTGGAATCGTATATTTATCATGAATGAGGAGGAAAAATTATGAAAACATGGACTCTGCCTGTTGCCGGTGCACAGAAGTTTGCTGCCAACGAGTATGTCGCTGCCTGCTATCAGATTTACTGCGGTGGCCCCAACAACAACGCAAGCTGCGAAGATCTGTTTGCTGACGAAAACGGCAATGGCATCTATGATAAAGGTGAAATATCTATTGCCAATCCTCCTGAGAATATGACTTTCCATGGCTGCGGCGGCTATCACCGCGTGGTCGGCGAGGGGGCTCCCGTCGAGAACGGTTTCGTGTTGCAGGATGGAAAGTACATCCCTGTGTTCTACTGGATCGGTGAAGCACTGAATCCCACTCTCGATGATGGCGACATGGCTGACTTCCACTTTGCAGACCTGACCAGAGGCGATGCTGTGATTTTCAGCGAAAATCCCAACCACTCCTAATCTTTCGGTGTATCCGGATTCTTGGTTGCACAGTAACTGAATAATGAAAAAGCGGTTCGTTTGGATTCCAATCGAACCGCTTTTTGCATGGCGAACACGGAAATATTCCGGTAATATGCCCGATGGTATATAAAGAAGGCAAGTGAATGCCCACGTATTTTTGCGCGGTCCGCAAAAATACGTGGGCATTCAACTTCTTTTATCTTCTCAAAAACAGCCGGATTTTTCCTAATAAATGCCGATACTCCGCCGTTCGATGGAAGAACAACCAGATCAGACAATTGGGTACCGTGAGACACAGCGGTATTTTCAGAAGAAACTGTCTTACCGCATCACCCTCAACATGGCTGCAAATAACATGGGTAATGATGCCACAAAGGAAAACAGCACCGGTATATACGCCAAGCTTTCCAAAGTACCGCAGTAATGACTTGTGCATTTGGTGTTTATATAAAATGTAGGGTTCCGCCCACAATGATATAAGAACAGTACTAATCAAGGTACCCCAAAAGATACCGGAGATGCCAAACCAGAAAGCCAATAATACAGATGCGCCTAAATTCAGAACGGACTCTGCGATGGATTTATATCGGTCATGCCAGAATAATCCCAATGAATCCCGAAAAGACAGCACAGCCTGGCGAATACCGGTCAGATAGAAATTGAGACACAGAATAAATGTAACATCGACAGGAAGTACATATTGCGCGCCAAAGCTTATGGTAATAAAGGGTGCCAACAGCTCAAATAAGCAGATCGATGCGAATCCATAAATCCAAAAATCTATGAAGAAAATACTTTCGAACACAGTAGCCAGTTTTCGGTGATCATCTTCGACAGCACCCAAATTTCCAATACTGGCAGAAAAACCCTGAAAAACTTGATTCAGAACCTGCTGAACGGAACCGATAATCAGGCGATAATTGGTATAGCAGGCAGTACTCATGATTCCAATCATGGAAGAAATCAGAAGACTATCGGTGTTTTGAACAGCCACAGTTCCAATTTTATGCATGAACATGGCCTTGATATTTTTGGTGATCTCTTGGCGTTTTTCTTTTGATAGGGGTTGTACATCTGTTTCTTTGATAAAAGGAAACATTTTTCCTGCTTTGCGAGAGATGACTATGTTATGTAGGAATGTGCAAAGCAGGTACACGACCAAATAGAGTATAAAATTACTGGTACATATTAGAATTACGATCTGCAGCACATATTGCAAGGTCATAAACAGGCCGTAGTAACACATGCTTATATACATTTGCTGATGGGCATCGATCAATGCCTTTTTATACACAAACAGGTAAGACATTACCGAGTTGGCCAAATACAGCAAATAGATCAGCTGAAGATTTTCTACATTTGGCTGGTCTTTGATTAGAACATCCAAAAAGGGGAATACCAGAAGCCCGATCAAGAGGATGAATAAAGCAACTCCGTTATAGAAACGCCTGCACAAATCCATTATGGACTTTTGCGTTTCTGTATTGCCTTCTGCAATGGGTTTGTAGAGGGCATAGGTGATCGCGATGCTGATTCCTAATTCGGAAAAGGATAGTAGTCCAAAGAATTCCAGAAATAGTCCACTGATACCCACATAATGCGCGTTAAGCATTCTGGTAAAGACCATGCGGCTTATGTAGCCTAAAACAATGGTGAGAATTCTGATGAGAGAGGCAACAGAGGCATTAAGGATAGAATGCTCTGTTCTGCTCTTGTTGTTCACATATGGTCCTCCTTGCCGACCGGATGGATTCCCATGCTTTTGTTACTTTTCAAAGGAAGCTTGTTCCGGCAGAATTTGCTCAAAGGCGTTCTGAATCTCGATTTTTGTGCGGTCAAAATCAATGGGCGTGTTTCCGTCATTGATACAAATGAATTTGCGCTTGTGCTTTGTAATGGTTTTCAGCATTTTGCTGTAATGCTCACCAATATTGAAGTAAGCCAGATTCTTATGTACATTTCTGGACGTGAAATTACCGGATTATCTTTGCTGGCTGCAATAGGCTGAAAAGCCGATATATCACAGGCCTTTCCGTTTTGGAAAAAGTCGTCGACTTTCAGCACTTTGAGTCAGAAAATAACATCGTTGAAGTATACAAATTTTCAGAAAACCGTCGATTTTGTAAAAAAGCAACTCGATTGCGTTACTGTTAAACGTGGAAAAAGAATCTTTCGGAAGATAATCCTTGTGATTCACGATATGAAGCTTGGGATTCTCGACATCCGCCGATGCATCACAAAATCTATTGGCTCTTTAACATCCATTTTTCCATACAATCCTATCACAGAAGCCTACCTAGGGAGTTGGTATGCCCCTATGCTATTAAGGAAAAGTATCTGCTGCGCATGACCCAGCAGAGCTGGCTGGAAATTCTGTGACAATGCATTCACATTGTGTGTCCGTGCAGACACACAGGGTGTAATCCCTGTCAAAATATGTTTTTTGGAAGGATTTACCCATGGCGGACCACCGGACACCGTCAGTGTTTCCGCTGATGCGGCATCGGTCTACGTCATCTACCGGTACCACGCAATGTTCAGAAAAATGCCGGTCAATGCCCTGTCCAGTATGCTTGACGTAGGCTTCGCGGGCGGTCCAAACGGTTAGAAAATTGTGTGTGCAATCCCGGTCCACAAATTCCGCCTCCAGGGGATGAAAAAAGCGATGAGCCAGCTTTTGGTGCCGCCGGAGTAGTTCTTCCGGGGTTTCCCGCAGGGAACGCTCCTTTTGCTGGAGGTCCAGCCCTACATTCTGATCCGCGATGATGCAGGCCCAATATTTCCCACTGTGGCTGATGGAAAGGTGCAAATGAGGCGCTCGAGGAAAGTAGGGTTTGCCACGATCTGTGCGGGCTGTGATCAGAGATTCCGCTGGAGGAACCGGAATACCGCAGATCCCGCAAAAGGAGGCTACCGCCTGTTCCAGCCGCTGCTGGATGCTCTTGGAATCGTTGACCTCATAGACAAAGATCCAGGCCCGATGTATCACCGTCATCCTACGTCCGTTAGACCCTTTCGAATCATGTAAGCTACAACATCCTTCACCTGGTGCATCTGCCAGACATCCCGGTTGGGAATCTCGGTGTCAAAATGCTCCTCGAATTCGCAGACGATGTTCATGATATCATAGGAATTCAGCCGCAGATCTTTCACGAAATCCGTTTCCATCATCAGATTCTTTTTTCCGGTGACGTTGGCAACAGTATCCTGTACATATTTGAAAATCTTATCTTCCATTGGATAAATACCTTCCTTGTTATACCAAATGTCTCTTGATTTTTTGCAGTGCGGTCTTGGAGAATGCCTGATCCCGGATATTGATCATCTGGATCTGCTGGTACATGGGCAGGTCACTGTTGATTTCGTTAATCGCCTTCTGCAGGTACTCCAAAATCTCGTAGGATGACATATTACTGACTTTGTCAGCTATGGGGTAGATGCTGGCAGCAACCTGAACATCGTCGGAAGAAATGCCGTTGACAGCACCGTAGACCAGTACATCCTGCACGATGGGGATCTTCTTGATCTTCTCTTCCAGCTTTTCCGGGGACAGCTTTTTGCCGTTCTTGAAAACGATAAGATTTTTCTTTCTGCCGGTGATGTGCAGGAATCCATCCTTGTCGATCTCGCCTAGGTCGCCGGTACAGAACCATCCATCCTGCATGGCTTCCTCAGTCATTTCCGGATGGTTATAGTAGCCGGTCATCAGGTTCTTGCCCCGGACTAGGATCTCTCCGTTAACCAGCTTGACTTCGCAATTGGCGGAAATCAGGCCTACAGAATCCAATCTGTTGGCTTCGTTCCGGTTGACACTAACCAGAGGACCGCATTCGGTGATGCCGTAGCCTTGCAGGACGGTAACACCCATGCACTGGAACTGTTCCATAATCTCCCGGTTCATGTGAGCTCCGCCGCAGATAATCAGGTCGATGGAACCAAAGCACTTCTCCCGGATGTCCTCCAGAATCTTGCCAGGCTTGTGAATGCCAATGGAACGGAGGAACTTGGTGATCTTGAACAGCTTTTTCAGACTCTCTTCCTTGCCGCTTTCCTCAGCGCTTTGCCAGAGCCGGCCGTGGATCATTTCCAGCATCAGCGGCACAGTCAGCAGCGTATTTGCTTTGGATAGCCGCAAATCCCGCATCACGGTTTTTAGATTGCCGTTGATGTGCAGATGGGATCCAGGGATCAGCATGGACAGTACGGAACAGGTCAGACCGTAGGTGTGATAGAAGGGCAGGCTGGTGAAAGTTCGCTGGCCGACCTTCACATTGGCTATTGCATCGGATGCATTGGTCAGGATGGCCTCTTGGCTGAGCATGACGGGTTTTGCAAGGCTAGTGGTGCCGGAGGTAAAGACAATGGAGGCAATCTTGTCCGGCGTCACCGTGGCATTGACCGTGGTGTTAACGTTGCCGTCCATCCGGATTTTGGCTCCGGTTTCGATCAGATGCCGTACGGTTCGGTATTGGTCGTTCTTGCCATGCAGCAGGAACTGAGGGATCGTGGTGCCTGCAAAGTCGGCGCAGACATCCGCATAGGCGGGAGAGAGGAAGATAGCATCAGTGTCAGCGGCAGCAAGCATATACCGGATGGTTTCATCCGATTGCTCCACATCCACGCAGACGGCGGTGCTACCGCAGTAATTGGCCGCGAAATACACCAGAAGCCATTCGTAACAGTTTTCGCTGATGATCGCAATGTGCTTGCCAACCAGGCCCATATCGATTAGGGCCTCCTGCAGATTCTGAACATCCTCGCAGAGCTGCCGATAGCTGACAACAGTTTCTTCCTGCTTTCTGCTGAACCAGGAAATGGCAGGCTGATCGCCGTATTTTTCTGCCAGATCATCCACCATGTCCCGGAAACGGGTATAGTATGTTACAGGATTTAAAGGAATTTTTCTCATGAGTTACTCCTTAATACGTTAGAAGCCGGTTACTCAATACAGCCGTCATACATCTGCTCGAATTTTGCACGGCCGTTTTTCTCCACAAGCTTCATAAACGCGTCTACAATGTTGGGATCAAACTGGGTACCCTTGCTCTGGATCAATTCATCCATGGCCTTGTCAAAACCCAATCCCTTGCGGTAAGTGCGGTTGGACATCATGGCATCAAAAGAGTCTGCAACCGCGATGATTCGTGCTCCCAGACAGATCTCTTCGCCGGCTTTGCCGTCGGGGTAGCCGGTGCCGTTGTACCGCTCGTGGTGGCCTCTGACAATGCTCAGAAGCTTTTTGAAGGGAGCATAGGAAAAAATGATCCGCTCACCCTCGGCAGGGTGGCCCTTGATGGTTTGAAACTCCTCTTTGGTGAGGGTACCGTCCTTCAGGAGAATGGAATCCGGAATGCCGATTTTGCCCACATCGTGGAACAGGCCGGCCACATGGACCATTTCCACATCGTCCGAACTCAGCTGCAGGTCCTCAGCCAGCTCTTTTGCCAACAGGGCGACTCGCTCAGAGTGGCCCTTGGTCGCTTTATCCCGGCTTTCGACCACGTGGCGCAGAACCTCAATGGTCTGCATATATGCCTTTTCCAGATCCGATTTGTATTCCCGGATGGTGCGCATCTGCTTGATGGATTTTACACAAGACTCCACCAAAAGCTCCAACTGATCGAATCGGTCATTTTTCTCATAATAACCCTGAATATCCAGTTGACGGATCGTTTTTACAGGAGGCGCCATGCTCTTGTGGCCGGTGAGCAAAATGATGAACAGATCCTGATTAAATTTCCGGATCTCTTCAACGACCTGGTCACCGCAAATGGGAGCCATCAGAAAGTCAAGGAGCAGAATATCATAGTTTCCCGTTCGAACTCTTTCGATTGCGGTGTAGGGATTGCTTTCCACATCCACCTGATAACCGGAACGCTGAAAATAAGCCTGGATCGTTGATGTAATGATCGGATCGTCATCCAATGTCAGAATAGATATGCGATTCTGCGGGATTTGCTTATTTAATCTCATAGCGGTTATTCCTCCGTTGTTTCTATAGCTTGTCTATGTACACGTTTTCACGAGGAATGGAAATACCGAAGATGCTGCCGCCACCTTCGCGGTCCTGCGACCACATAGAGCCGTTGAATTTGCTCTTGATCACCACATTGGAAATGTACAATCCCAATCCAGTGCCCATGGCACCCTTGTTGGTTACCATGGCCTTGAACAGTTTATCCTTGACTTGAGGGCTGATACCTGCGCCACGATCCTTGACGGCAATGTTTAGATTTTCCTGATCCAGATAGAAATGCACTTCTATCTCACCGCCGCCTGCGTGCTGATGCTGGGCGTAGATGGCATTGGACAGCAGATTGTTGATTACCTGGATCAAATTGTTGATGTCACCCCGGAGGAAAAGAGATTCATTCTGATCATATACGATCTTTAGAATGCAGCTGTTATTTAGCAATTCGTGACGCAGCAGCAGGGAGCTGCGCTTCATCATCTCATCGATGGTGAAGGTGGATTGCTCATCGGTGCCGATATTAGTTGCCTGACCCCGGATTGCCGCGATGATGTCGGACATATAGGCCGAGGCGGATTTGACTTTCTGGAACCAGTCACGCAGTTCCTCATAGATTTCCAAGTAGTCCTCTTCCACCACCTGGGGATTGGAAAGGCTGGCTTCGCACTCGTCCACCAGGGCATCCGCTGCTGAGATACAGCCGGAGATACTCATGATGGGGGTTTTCAGGTTGTGGGCCAGGCCGCCGATCATCTGACCCAGGAAAGCCATACGTTCCTGCTCCAGCATTCGCTCCTGGTTCTTCTGGATGGTTTGTATGCTTTCCCGCAGTTGGGTGATGTTCTTGAACAGCAGGGCAAAGCCGACAATTCGCCGATCCACTTCCAGAGGCAGTACATCCACAATAAAATAACACATCCGGGGGCGGTCATCCACGGAGATGGCCACCGATTGTTCGTAGGAAATCTTGGTCATGCCTTCTCGACTGGCATGAATGGCCGTCAGCATGTTGTACACGGCGGTCTTCTGGTTAATGTCTTCCTTCCTGACGCAATTACTCAGCAGTCGGTTTTCTTCGATTCCGTATTCCTCGCCGAACAGCTTCTGAAAATGTTTGTTGTAGTTCAGGACCAGACCGGATTCGCTCAGCACTAGATAGCCATCGGAGATTGCTTCCAGAATGTGGTTGTTCGCCACTGGTGTGACGTCCAGCATATGCAGGTGATTGATGGCAATGCCGTTCAACACTACGGTGACGATAAAGCTCATAGGAGTGGCGGAAATGGGCATGTCCGCACCACTGAAGGTGGCATAAAAACTGACCAGCAGAGGACACAGACCACTGAGAATGAACAGAATGGATTGCTTCCAGTACAGAGCCCAGGGGTTACGCATCGCAAAGACTATCATGAATATGATGGCAGCCACCAGATAGACATAGCTGCAAATACCACTGACATAGATGTAGGGCCCAAATACGATCTTGTTCTTGATTACAGAGAATTCTTCATAATACAGGTGATGCAGCGGATTGGTCCATGCCACCAGAACTGTGATCGCAGGAATGATGAACAGCAGCAGCATCCACTTCTGGAGTTTTTCGTATCTCTGCGTAAAGCTTATGGCAATGCACAGATACAGCGGGGCACACAGGGCACCGCCGGGCTGCATCAGGCAGTCCAGAAAATACATCATGGATGTATTTTCCGGGTTCACAAAATACATGCACATCGCTGGAAAAATCCAGATGCTCAAACCGAATGTAAAAAACAGAAATAATCTGTTCAGAAAAGTGAATTCTTTTTTTGTATGGTGCCACCAAACAGAGTAAACAATATTCAGCAGCAATGCGCAGGTGAATATGAACATTGCGAGATTAGAAACCATATAGCCACACTCCTAAAATGCCAATAGAATCTGCTCAGGTCCGGGAATTTCCTGTGTAAATCCCGCTTGACGTAGATGCTCATGGGTCAGTTTATTGGTGACGGTAATGACAGGGGGATTAACTTTGCTGCAGTGCCAGTGGTCCATCAGCAGCGCAGCCAGCTCCTTGCTCATGTGGGGCGCCTGTTCGATCAGGATCCGGGCAAAAGCATCGTCATCAACGGTGGTGATTTCGGGAGCCACCGCCAGCATTACATCGAAAAGGGTGGGGGGATTGGGGTGCATGATATGATAGATCCTGCTTTCGCCATTTTTCAGCGCCAGAACCTGCTGTGCGCACACATCGATAGGCATCAGGTCGACCTTTTCCCCAGCGGACCTTGTAGGAATCACACCCAACTGTCGGAACGCGTTCACGATCAGATAGAACACGTTGCTTTCCGGATTGCGCTGGAAAACACCATCGGTAGCGCGGCCGACCAGCCGGCCCAGCCGGAAGATCTTGACATTCAGTCCGTCTTCCGCGGCTTTCAAGACCTGTCCTTCTGCCAGAAACTTGCTCTTGACATAGATATTTTCTTCCCAGATTTGACCGATATCATAATCAGCTTCCGTAAAATTCGCCCCGTCATCGCTGGCTCTCAAGTGATTGCCGCTGATGCTGCAGGTGGACATGTGGTAAAAGGATGCCTGGGCGGCTTTTGCCAGCTCCAGCATATTGGAGGTGCCGCCAAGATTCACGGAGAGATAGGGATCCGCTTCGGAAACATAGTGACGCACATCGGCGGCACAGTGATAGATTTCACCAATCTGGGCGGTTAGGGCGGCATAGTCTGCTTCTTCCATGCCCAAATGGGGCAGGGAGATATCACCCTTGACCACAGACAGAAGCTTTTTGGCCCGAAGCAGAGAACCCTGGCCGAAATACCAGACCATACACTCTTCTAATCGCGCCATGCTGCCATCCCGCAGAAGGCAGATGACCTGCTGCCCCTGAGAGATCAGTTCGTTTACAAGATGGACGCCGAAAAAGCCGGTGGCACCGGTGACCAGCACTTTTTTGCCGTTCTGGCAGGTTTTGACCGGAGCGGATGCCACAACGGGAACGCTGGGATTCAGCACTTCGGGAATGGGAATCTCAGTGGGGGCTGTCCGGCTGTGATTGCCGCTCAGAAGGGCAGCCTGACCGGCAGCGGTGGGATGCTCATAGAATTC
>JAEIGA010007379.1_pt1 | contig 16723 bp, 13 predicted proteins | sample 9270691 | NCBI WGS metagenome assembly JAEIGA01 (sample SAMN17057246, study PRJNA624740) | gut metagenome | biome: biome; isolation source: fecal sample | host: Bos grunniens | place: China: Xizang | collected 2019
CGCTGCTGTAGCTGCCGTCCTCACCGATATCATAGTAGCTGCTGACGGACACCCCGGCGCCTTTCCCGTCAAACTGGGTGCTGATGGATCCGGAGTATTCATAGCCCGCGTCGTCCCAGCCATGGAATGAGCTGCGGTCAAATCTGCCTTTCGTGCTCTTAACCAGGTCAATGTCCATAGAGAATTTCTCGCTGCATCCTTCCGCAGTATCCGGATTAATGGTATAGATGAACGACATACCGTACTTGCCCTTGTAGGCCGTAACGGTAGCCTTGTATGTCGTGGATTCCTCGTCGTACCAGGTATACTGGAGAGCATAGTAGGTCTTACCCTCGCCGTCCTTGTTTTTCTTGCCTTTCTTTACGACGAAATCCCTGAGCTTCCTGACATTATTGGTTGCCTTTTTCTCAACGATCACCTTGCATTTCAGCTTCCTGCCGCCCACCTTGGCGGTGATGGTGACTTTGCCTTTCTTTTTGGCCGTCACTTTTCCTTTTTTGCTGACGGTGGCAATCTTCTTGTTGCCGGACTTCCAGGTAACCTTCTTCTTCGTACCGGTCACCTTCAGCTTAACGGTCATCTTGGGTGCCAGATAAACGGTCTTTTTATTGAGTTTGACTCCTTTGGCCTCCACCGGTCTTCCGGCAAAAAGGATGCCGAAAGCGGCAAACAGAAGAAACAATACAGCAGTATAAGCTACTTTCCGAATCCTGTTTCTATCCATAATCTTACCTCCCTATATATGATGATAATCTGTACTTTTATAGTATTAATTATATCTGATAGGGTACGTCTTGTAAATGTCTGATTTAGTCCACAACCGTGGCCTTCTCCATGATCATGTCGCTCACCATGGTGATCAGGATGTTGGCGTTTGTGTAGGGTTTTCCGTAGATGTCGTAGAAGGTATCCGCACTGTCTGTGCCCAGATATTTCTGGAAATCCGCATTCTCCACACTGAGGCCCTTCTCGTCGCTGATGGCGGAGGCAACCAGGAAATATTTCACACTGGTCTCGGTATTCTCCCTGAGGTCTTCCTTCACCTGATCCATGCTGTCATAGCCGTACATGGCCATGATCTGTTCATCCCCGTAGCCGTAGTAGTCATGGTACTGCTTGCGGAGGGTGTTGAGGGAGAATTCAAGGCGGGCATCCATGATCTCCTGGGGCAGTTCCTTGAACTGGCAGTTGTTCATGAGATAGTTCCAGATATAGTTGTTCTCATTGGAGGACCTGAGGTTTGCCTTGATGGAATTCTTCAGTTCCTTCACCGTGGCGATCCCTTCACTTTCCGAGAAATTCTTTGCCACGAATTCGTCAGTCAGCTCGGGGGCGATGTAATTTAATTTTACAGTGAAGACGGCGTCTTTTCCGGCCACCTCTTCGGAGGCATAATCCTTGGGGAAGGTGACGTTTACATCAAAGGTCTCCCCCGGGGAATGGCCGATGATCTGGTCTTCAAAATTATCGATAAAGGTGTGGGAACCGATCTCCAGGGGCTGGCCGGTGGCGCTTCCTCCGGAGAATTCCTTCCCGTCTATCTTGCCGGTATAGTCAATATTTACCGTGTCCCCTTTTTTGACCTTTCCTTCGTAAACACCGTAATTGGCGCTGGACAGCAGGCTGTCGATCTGGCTGTTCACCTCGTCTTTGGAGGGTTCGATTTCTTTTTTGGGGATCTCGATCTTTTCATAATCACACAGGGTGACATAGTCGGAAGCCGTGATCCCTTTCAGCTTTCCTTCATCCGTAAGACCGGCGGAATAGTCGATCTTAATCTCATCATTTGCAGCCTCAGTGGTGGCTTCCTGAGCATCCTTGCTGCTTCCGCATCCTGCCAGGAGCAGGATCATGAAAACCATCAATGCGCCTGTCTTCCAAAATCTTCTCATTATCGTTTTTCCTTTCTTCGTCATGAACTTGTCCGGTGCTTCCCCCGGACCCGGTTTTTCCCTCATTTCCATACTCTTTTCTTCTGCTCTGATCAGCCTTCCAGGCGACTGAGGATGTCCTCCTCCAGGCCTTCCGCAATCTTAGCACCTCTGACCAATGCGTTTCTTGCATAGTAGAGGGCCTTCTCATCGGATTTTTCCACCCCTTTTCCCTCAAAATGCATGAGGGCAAGGCTGTAGTAACCCATACGGTACTCAGCCATCTCTATGGTGTTCATGAAGCATGCCGCCGCTTCCTCATAGCTGCCGCTGTTGTAGTACTTGGTGCCCATCTGGTACATTTTCTTTACCTTGGGCATGATCTCCTTGTACTCCTCATCCTTCTCCAGGCGGTAGGCATGGGCGATCTTCTTCACTTTGGCGATGGAATTCTCAAACTTTCTGTTGACTTCGTACTCGCCGTTTTCCTTCTTTAAAAGGAGGGTCTGGGTGGCGAGCCCCTCCAGAAGATAGTTCATGTATTCATCAAGATCCCCGTAGGGAACCGTGGTATTCAGTATCCTTTTCGTCGCTTCGATGTCCACGCAGCGGTTGCTCTTAAGGGGAAGCTGTCCCACAAAAAAAACGGAATGCTTCATGACATTTTTCTTCTCTTCCGTTTCTGAAGCACTCTGCACCATCTGATACATCTTTATCACGTTGTCTCTCTCAAGGGTCTTCCCCTGCATCATTTCACTTATTTTCGATAATTCCAGGGCCATTTCTGTGCCTCCTTATTTCTTTCGATCAGATATTTTTCCGGCTTGGCGGTCTTAAAGACCGATGTGACAATTATATTATTTCACCTGATAAATGTCAACATCAGCCAGGCAAGGGCAAGGTGAAAAGCAAGGATCAGGGGCATGCCCACGACGAAGTACCAGTGCCTGGTCTTATGGTGAAAAAGGTACATCCCCAGGAGGGTTCCCAGACTTCCTCCCAGGAAGCTTACCAGGAAGAGGGTTTTCTCCGGTATCCTCCATCCCCCTTCCTTCGCTCTTTTTTTATCCAGTCCCATGGCCAGGAGCCCTGCCAGGTTGGCAGCCACAAGGTAAATGATCAGTATATTCATCTCTTCTCCTTTTCCGCCCCGCCGAAGATTTCCTGAACCTTCCGGGCAATTGCTGCTGCCAGCTTGCCATGTTCCGGGGAGGTCAGGTGCAGATGGTCCTCCCGGGAAGACTCCACGATTTCCGCTGCATTAAGAAAATGACAACCGGTCCTTTGCGCTGCCTGTTCATAAAGTGGGGCCAGCTGTCCGGATACCTTCACCGCGTCCTCAGAGAAGCTGTCCTTAAAAGGAGAACGGGAGATGCCTGCACGCAATTCAGGGGGCGCCACCAGGAGGATCTCCGGCGGGTAATCCTGTTTGATCTGAAGAAACTCCTTGCTGATCCGGGCCAGTTTCTCCGCTCCGGCAGCGATGCCGGCCGCATCGGCATAATACTGTTTCTTCATGTCATTGGTCCCCAGCATGATGATCAGAAGATCTACGGGTTTGTGGGTATTCAGGCAGGCCTTAAGGCTGGTCTCCCCACATTTCCAGGGTTCCTGCTCGTCGACGATCACCGTCGTCCTGCCGTTGCAGCCTTCCTCCACCACCGTACAATCTTCCCCCAGCAGTCCCTGCAGGATTCCCGGCCAACGGGATCCCCGGGGATAGCGGGACCCGTCTTCAGGGCTGTATCCGTATGTATTTGAATCTCCGTAACAAAGGATAGTTTTTCTTTTCATCTCCTCGCCCGAAGGGTAAAAGGTCTGTTTATCAAGCCATTTCAGAAGGAATCTTTTCGCCAGGGAGTTCTCCAGGATATTCTCCTTTGCCTCCTCAGGCGTATACCACCGGGCAAGATCCACCTCTTCATGGTTGACCCCTTCCAGGGAATCCGAACTGACCCGGCAGGCAAAGTTGACCATGAGGGTGTTGCTTCTCTCAAAAAATGAACTGGCATTAAAGGTATAATCGGTGACTTCCAGACCCAGCTCCTCCCTGATCTCACGGACCAGGGTCTCCTCGGTACTCTCTCCCCGGGACACATAACCTGCCACGAGAATGTTCTGTTTCCGCCCGTACTGCTGGATCAGGATGATGTGTTTACCGTCAGGGGCATAGACGATGGCGCTGATGGCGGTGTTGAACATGGGGAAGCGGAATTGTCCGCATCGTTCACAATAGGGAACCATCCCTTCATTTTCCAGATTTTTAAGGACCAGTTCCCGGCCGCATTCCGTACAGTAACTCATGGATATTCCTCCGTCCTTTCCGTTTATTCCCCGAAGGGTTTCCCGCATCTGGGGCAATAGGCATAATCCTCATCGGTGGTAAAGCCGCAGGATGTGCAGTGCTTCCGGTGGTCTTCGATCAGGTCTTCCCTGAGATTAAACTGAAGATCCTCCGGATCCAGGGAAGTGACCAGCCCCTTCTCGATCTTCCGGCCCAGTTCCTGATCGATCTCGGTGACGGCTCCGCAGCAGCTCATGCGGACATAATATCTCCTGTTCCAGCGGAAAACCGGGATGAAGAAGAGGGACAGCACCATGCAGGTCATATAGACTTCCAGGTGTCCGTATCTTCCACAGGATCCGCAGACCTCAAGCTGATCAAAATCAAGCTTCTTTTCTCTGTTAACTATACCCATCATAAAAAACATATTTTTTCTCCTGTCGGTTCCGTTGACAGCGGGATCTACTCCCGCCATATACTTTATCCCAGGGCATACTATACCATAAAAACAGGGATTTTGGCAGTGGAAGGGGCAAAAAAAGGACCTGATGTCTAAACATCAGGTCCGCTTTCTTATCTTGCGTTGGCTCCGGAACACAGTCTCCGGACCAGGGGGAGGGCACTGAGCCTTCTGATCCATGGGACATAGGTATGAGCCTTGTTCTCCATATGGACTCCGCTGTCCACATATTCCAGGAAATATCTCCCGTCCTCAACGATCATGGCGGTCAGCCTGTCCCCGAACACACATCCCGTATCGATACAGATGGTACCTTTATCCGGGAGCCTCTCCCACTGATGATAGGACAGGGGGATCCCCGGCCCGCCGCTGCCGTCATACCAGGTAGGTTCTGCCAGGGGCGTATGTCCGATAATGGTGATCTTCCCGGAATAGAGGTTTTTCTTTGACCAGGAATGATCCTTGACCAGAAGTTCCATGGGATTTTCCTCGAAATCTTCGTGGGCGATACCCGCATGAACACAGCGGAAATCCTCATCCACGTAATAGAGGGGCATATGTTCCAGGATCCAGGGGATATAGTTCTCCATACGGTCCCTGTGCCTTCTGAAGGACCGTACCGTGGCTGTCTTGCCTACCACCCGCCAGATCAGCCTGGTGTCGAGAGCCGGTGACTGCTCCACCAGCATCTGTTCATGGTTGCCGCGAATGAGGAAAAAGCTTTCCGGATACTGTTCCTTCCAGTCCATGGCCAGATGGAGCATCTCCCAGGAATAGGGGCCCCTGTCCATCAGGTCCCCCAGAAGGACAAGCCGGTCTGTTCCTCTTCTGTAGTCTGTTTTTTTCAGTAATTCGGTAAATTCACGTAAACATCCGTGGATATCACCGAGGATAATCGTTCTCATCTGCTGCTCTTTTCCGTCCTTCCTCCCCGCCGGAAGCGGTCTTCCTACATGAGGAGAGGAACATAGGTGTTTTCGAAATGAATGATCATGTCGATGAAGTCATCCACCGTCTCAAACCGCTGTCTCTGCAGGATCATCTCATGATCCATCAGGACCGCCATGGCCATGGCATACCTTCTGGCATCGTCATCCTCGATCACCTTGTATTCCGGAAGGCTCCAGATATCGGTGGTCCGGCACCAGTTGGTGATGGCGGCATAACCCACGGAATCTCTCAGCATCTCTGTGAGGAGGATATCACGGAAGCCCATCTGTGCCTTGTATTCATCCTTGGCATCCCGGTTCCAGCTGTCGATAAAGGTATGTTCATAGCTTTCAAAAAGCATTTTTATGGTGGAGAGCAGGTAGGCTTTGCACTGCTGTCTCTCCTGCTCGGAAGGGTAGTCCTTGAAACATGCTGCACAGTAGGCGGCGATCAGACTTCCGGTAAAATATCCCATGTCATAGCCGAAAGGCCCCATGAAGGAAAATTCAAAATCGAGCATCTTAAGACCATCATCTGCCAGGAATACATTTGAGGTGTGGAAATCCGCATGGATCAGGCAGTCCGAATGGGTCATAAAAGTGCGCCTCAGGTCCAGACGGTTGGTCTGGCAGGCCGGATCATCGGTGATCTGGCGGAATCTCTCCCATTTGTGGTACTCCTCCTTATCCAGGTCCGTACCGAAACGGTCAAGGAAGATCCCATCCTCCATGATCTGCCTCAGTTCCGTGTTCTCAAACTGGGACTGCATGCTTCTGAATTTGGCTCGGTCCAGGAAAAATTCGGAGGTATAGAAGGCGGACCTTGCCAGAAAATCCCCCACCTGAAGACCCAGATTCGGAATCTGGTTCTCCTTGATGAGCTGGAAGCGTACAGCCCGGAGATTCTCGATATATTCCATCACGAAGATATGGTTGGCCCTGTCCTGAAAGAGGATCTCGGGAACATACTCCGGCACGATATAATGAAGGATCTTCATGGTGTCACATTCCGCTTCGTTGCGGTAGGCCGCCACGCCGGCACTGGAAGGGAGATCTCTGGGATCCGACAGGCCCTGCTTGAGAACATAGCTCATGAGGGGACCTTTCACCTTGAACACATAATTGATATGGCCGTCGCCTTCCCCTTCATCTGCATCCGGGTCTTCCCCCATCACCGTAACCTTGATGGGCGGTGTGGCATCAAAATCTTTCATGTTTTCCTTAAGATAATCTACGATGTTTTCTTTTGTTACAATAAACATAAAAATTCCCTCCAGGAAATTAAAAATGAACAGAATAAGTCATTTATCATTATATAACAGAGCCGGGCGGATGATAAAGATTTTTATTGGTCACAAAAAGAAAATATATGGTTTTCCCAACGATTGAAAAAAAGCCGGAAAAATCATATAATAGACTAAAAGATAACATTTAAGACCACTCATGAAGCCAGGAGGTAAGATCATGTTAGATGAATCCCGTATCGTCAAGTTTAACTCCAGAAGGCACGCAAGTGTTGCACCGGTCAGAACGATCCCCGGGCATTTTGCCACAAACCATTCCCATATCAACTATTATATCGATATGACCTTTACCAAATCCAGGGTGACGGAGGCAAAGCAGGCGGCCCACGCCCTTGCCCAGCAGTACATGCACAACACCATCGTGGATACCATCGTCTGTCTGGACGGCACCAAAGTCATCGGCGCCTTCCTGGCACAGGAACTGATGGAAGCCGGGTTTATCTCCATCAATACCCACAAATCCATCTACGTGATCCAGCCGGAATATGTCACCAGCAGCCAGATGCTCTTCCGTGACAATGTGGTCCCCATGGTAAAGGGGAAAAATGTCATCCTCCTGATGGCTTCCGTATCCACCGGCGTCAGTGTCCGCCGCGGCGCGGAGTGCGTGGATTATTACGGAGGCATCCTCCAGGGAGTATCCTGCCTGTTCAGCGCGGTGGATGAGGTGACCCTGCCCCTGCAGAAAGGGGATACCCACATGGTGGTCAACACCCTCTATTCCCCGGATGATATCCCGGGCTACGCCTCCTACTCCAGGAATGACTGCCCCTTCTGCCGGAAAGGACACCGGGTGGAGGCTCTGGTCAATTCATTCGGATACTCAGAATTTATGGTATAAGTCCTTACCGGGCGACTGAACAGACGCCATACCCGAAGGGTATGCAAGGATGTTCAGGCATCCGGGAAGACAAGCGTATCGAGATGCAGCACGAATGTGCGGAATCGAGATATCGCTTGGCGGATTGCGGCAAGTTGCTCTGCAACGGGAGCAATCCGTGAAGAATTATAATACAAGGAGTAATTTTAATATGTCATGGTACGATGATGCCGTTTTCTATCACATTTACCCCCTGGGACTTACCGGAGCCCCGAAGCAGAATTCCTACGGTCCCCCGGAATCCCGTCTCAATCAGCTGATCCCCTGGATCGACCACATCCGTTCCATCAACTGTAACGCCCTCTATATAGGGCCGCTCTTTGAATCGGTGGGGCACGGCTATGAGACCACGGATTACCGGAAGCTGGACAGCCGTCTGGGGACCAACGAGGACCTGAAGCAGTTTACCCGGCTCTGCCATGAAGCCGGGATACGGGTCATCTTCGACGGTGTATTCAACCATACCGGCCGGGATTTCTTCGCTTTCCGGGACCTTAGACAGAACCGGGAGAATTCTCCCTATAAAGACTGGTACTGCCAGGTGGATTTCTGGGGCAACAATGAGTACGATGACGGTTTCTCCTACGCCAACTGGGGCGGATACAACCTTCTTCCCAGGCTTAACCAGAGGAATCCTGCCGTACAGGATTATATCTGCGAGACCATCCGTTTCTGGGTGGATGAATTCGATATAGACGGGATCAGGCTGGATGCTGCCGACGTGCTGGACTTCTCCTTCATGCAGAGGCTCAGGCAGGTCGCCGACACCGTGAAGCCGGAATTCTGGCTCATGGGTGAGGTGATCCACGGGGAGTATTCCAGATGGGTCAATGAAGGCACCCTCCACAGCGTGACCAACTACCATCTCCATAAAGCCCTTTATTCCGGGCATAATGACCACAACTATTTCGAGATCGCCCACACGGTAAAGCGCCTCTATGATATGGGCGGCTGCCGGCCGGAAGGGCTTAAGCTCTATAACTTTGTCGACAACCATGATGTGGAGCGGATCTACACCAAACTGAACAACAAAAAACATTTCCTGCCGGTCCATATCCTGCTCTACACCCTGCCGGGGATCCCTTCCATCTACTATGGTTCGGAATTCGGGATCGAAGGCAGGAAGGAACGTTACAGTGATGACTCCCTCCGTCCTGCCCTGAATCTTGAGGACTTTAAGGATGCGAAGGACAATAATCCCTGTACCGTCCTTATCACAAGGCTGGGAAGGCTGCGCCGGCTTCTTCCTGCCCTCTCCCGGGGGGACTATCAGGAACTCAGCCTGACCACCGGCCAGTATGCCTTTGCCCGGAAATGGAATGGAACCGACCTGATCATTGCGGTAAATAATGCGGACCACGAGGTCACCATGGAAGTTTCCTGCGGGGAGGATTGCGACTACACAGGCGGTCTTTCCGGGTCGGAACCGGAATTCAGGGACGGCAGACTGATCTTCACCCTTCCTGCCTGCGGCGGAGAGATCTGGATACCCGGACATTGTCTGGAGGAGAATAGAGATAATCCTCCGGAGATCGATCTTACACAGGAGCTTTGGATAAGAGACAAAGATCCAGAACGTCGTGAACAGCCGGTCAATAACCTTCAGAAAGAGAACCTTCCTTCGGAGGATAAGAACAGTGATCTTCAGTCTGACAAAGCTGACAGCAAGGCAAAGCCGGACACCGCTGAAAACCCTCTGGATCTGAACAAGCCCTATGAAGAGATGACTATCGCTGAACTTCAGGCGGCAGTCCTCAATAAACTGGCCGCAAACGGTCCTGTTACGGACAGGATGAAAAGGGATGTGGAGGAGAACGTCTACAGAGACTCCCTGCTCAACTGGGTGAAAAGCTTCCGATAGTGAAGAGCTTCCGATAGATCATTAAAAAACAAAAATACAGGCATAGACAGAAAAAACACGCATCACAAGGGATGCGTGTTTTTTTGCACTCACAACGAAATGATCAGAACATTGGGTTGATCATTATATTTGATGTTTATCATGATGTCTATAATTTGAACAGGGTTCCGATGATTCCCCTTCCCAGGGATGCACCGATATTTCCGCCCAGTTTCCTGCCCAGGGTTCCGCCGAAGGTTTTGCCCACAGTGTTGCCCACTTCCCTGCCGATGGTACCGGCAGCTGTTTTGGCTGTGCTGCTCACAGCGGTCTTCACTTTTCTCTTCTGGGCTTCCTCTTCCCTGGCGGCAGCCTTCTCTGCAGCTGCCTTCTCTTTTGCGGCTGCCTTTTCCGCTTCAAGAGCAGCCTTGGCGGCTGCCTTGGCTTTGGCCGCTTCCTCTTCTTCCCTGGCTGCGATGGCTTCATCTTCCAGCTGCTTTCTCATCAGGAATTCATAAGCGGAATCCCGGTCGTAAGCTCCCATATAGGAAGAATAAAGGACAGAGTTGTTGATCTGCTGCTGGCGGGTCACGTCATCGATCGGTCCCATGAGGCTCTGGGGAGGAAGGACGTTGCACTTCTTCACCACCGTGGGGATACCATCCTCATCGAGGACGGAGATCAGGGCCTCGCCGATTCCCAGATTGACTAGGACATCGTAGGTGTTGAATTCCTCATTCACCCGGTAGGACAGTGCTGCTGCCCTGGCTGCCTTCTGATCCGCAGGCGTATATGCATGGAGGGCATGCTGGATCTTGTTGCCCAGCTGGCCCAGTACGCCGTCCGGGATATCGGAAGGATTCTGGGTGATAAAATAGATTCCTACTCCCTTGGAACGGATCAGCTTGACCACCTGCTCAATCTTGGTCAGAAGCTCTTTCGAGGCATTGTCAAAGAGCATGTGGGCCTCATCAAAGAAGAAGACGATCTTTGGTTTTTCCGCGTCTCCCACTTCCGGAAGTGTTTCAAAAAGTTCGGACATCATCCAGAGCATAAATGTGGCATACATGACGGGATTATGCATCAGTTCCTGACAGTCAAGAATCTGGATGACCCCTTTGCCGTCACAGTCCCTGCAGATCCAGTCGCGGACATTGAGGGCAGGCTCCCCGAAGAACCGGTCTCCACCCTGGGACTCCAGGGTGACCAGCGAACGGGAGATGGCCCCCAGGCTCTGTCTGGTAATATTGCCGTATTTCAATGTATAATCTGCCGCTCTGTCTCCCACATACTGGATCATGGAGCGGAGATCCTTGGTATCGATCAGAAGCAGGCCCTCATCGTCGGCGATCTTGAAAATGATGTTCATGATGCCGGTCTGAGTGGCATTGAGTCCCATGATCTGGGACATGAGCAGAGGACCCATCTCCGAGATGGTGGTCCTTAAGGGCAGGCCGTTCTTCTCGTAGACATCCCAGAAATCAGCCGGGTAGGCATGGACCGAGAACCCTGCTTCAGCCAAGCCGAACCTTTCGATCCGTCCCTGAAGATTCTCGTTCATCTCACCGGGTCTGCACATTCCGGCCAGATCCCCTTTTGCATCGGCGAGAAATACCGGGACACCGCAGTCACTGAAGGACTCGGCCAGCACTTTTAGCGTGATGGTCTTTCCGGTGCCGGTAGCTCCGGCGATCAGGCCGTGACGATTTGCCATCTTCGGCAGAATATATACCTTTTCATCTCCTGATTTTCCAATCCATATCTTTCCATCCTGATACATAATTGTCCTCCTGCCTTCCCGGAAACTGACGAAGCGCTAGCCGGGTTATGAATAATAAATGTTTATGTGTTATCCTTCCTGTTTATGTGTCTGCCATTTATTCTCCAGCCATCCCTCCAGCCGGAATCCCAGCCAGCCGAAGATGATCCCGAAGATCACTCCCGCCGCCACATCCGTGGGGAAATGTACATAGAGATAGAGTCTGGAAAAAGCGATCACTATGGCTACGGCCAGGCAGATCTGCCACAGGGGACTGGTCCTGGTCAGATACAGTCCGGTCACCATCGTAAATGCCATGGCTGTATGCCCCGAGGGAAATGAGTAATCCCACAGTTCCCTGATGATGATATCCACTTCCGGATTATGCTGGTAAGGACGCATTCTGGCCACCAGGGGTTTGATGACCAGGTTCACACCCACCACCTCCAGGAGCATGGCCAGGAGCACAACCTTCCCTGCCGTCCTGGTCCTGGGGAAAAACAGCAGGGCCACACCAAGGACGATCCAGATTACTCCCATATTGCCAAGAGCGGAGAAAGAGATCATGATCTTGTCCAGAACCGGATTATGCAATTGCTGCAGCAGATCGAGGATCTGCAATTCGTAAGCGACCATTGTTTCCTCCTGAACCCTCTCCCGGCCGGCAGATTATCCTGTTCATATTTTACCATAGATCTGTCGACCCGACAAATAGAAACCGTCTGCAAACAGTCATCATCTGCCCAGTTTGCCGGCGATCCACTCCCAGGCCGACAGACCGGTACCGTCGTCCGTCTCGTTGTTGTCAAAACAGATCCAGGACAGATGACCCATATATCGATAGGGGTTTCCGTCTTTATCCTTGTAACGGCCCGATGTATCGACCACCTTATCGGCGGCGAAGACATGCAGGTCAGCAGCCCCCGCCTGTTTCAGTCTTTCGATGGTGGGGATCTCATGGTATTCCGGGACGACGATGGGGTCATCTGCGGAATAGATAAAGTAAAGAGGCACATCCTTGAGAACAGAGATCTGCCCGTCCGACAGACACTGATCAGGCACTGCCTCGCAGATGGGTACAACCGCCGTGTACCTGTCCGGCCGGCTCAGGGCCAGCATCAGGCACATATATCCCCCGTTGGAACATCCGGCAAGAACGATCTTCCCCGCTCCCGTTTCCCGGGCATACTCATCGATAAACTCTTCCAGGGACCGGGTATAGTAAGATGTTCCGTCGGCCTCTATGGTGCCCTTCCGGAAGTTGGTCTGTTTCCCGTCCGCGTCCATCCAGTAGGTGGGACACTGGGGAACCAGCACCCTGGCTCCTCCGATCATGGACTGGAAGCCTTCTCCCGCCATGGTCGTTCCTTTCCTGCCGAGCAGGGGCAGGTAGGCATCACTGCCTTCCATCTGTCCTTCCCCCAGCCCGTGAAGCCAGACATAAAGGGTATCCGTATCTTCCGGCGGAACGTACTCCGCGTAATCGTACCTGATGCCTTCGGAAGTCACATAGGACTTCTTTGCAAAGATGTCCGCCGCCGTCTTCTTCCCTCTGCATACCGGGTCGATGACAAGTTCCGGAGTGTCAGGATCTGCGTTCCGGCAGGAGATATGGAGTTCATAGGGGGAGACCCAGACGAAGATCTCTGTCCTGGAGGTGGCGGCCAGCGGGCTGCCCTCCTCCGGGCTGACATACAAAGACAGGCATATCCTCCGGGAGGATTTCTCCACCCTCTCCCCTCTCTCGTCACAGAGCCAGGCATCCTCCACTTTCCGGGGAAATGAAGCTTCTGTGAGAGGATGGTCCTCCGACTCCCGGTCGGTGATCTTTTTTCTTTCCATGACGGAAAAATCTGCAGGATCCACGGCAGAGACCGGTTCCTCGAGAGTGATCAGGGCCCGGTCCACAGAGCATCCCCAGTCATAGTTTCCCACATGTATCTCATAAGTTCCCCTTATCTTCCCGGTCATAATCCCCCTCCGGTCCTTCTGTTTTTCTTTATCCGGCTTTTTTCGGTTTTTGTTTATTTATTCCTGATCGTCCCCTTCTTCCGGTCCGATCACACTTTCTTCCTCGATCTCCCTGGAATGGGATTCCTCCGTACTCTCGGAGGACTTATCAGAAGCTGACGTCTTCTCCGAAGCCCGGGCTTCACGGTCCTCACGCAGGATGTCCTTGATTCCCTGGATATCGTTTTTATCCACCTCGTACCAGGTCCGGTTGCCGTCCACGTTCAGTAAACTGATATAGCGGTCGTACATGGTCAGGACCATCTTGTTTCCGTGATGATAATAGGTGTAGGCCTTGGATTCCGGCTCGTAATCGATGGGGTCAACTTCTTCCTCCTCACCGAATCCCACCTTCTTCTTCCAGTACCTGGCTGCCGCATCACGGTCCGTCTTCTTCTTTTTCATCTTGTCGATATAATTGGCTGTTTTCACCACCACAGGATTCTCATAATATCTCCCTTTGGAATCCGTCATCATGGGGCTGTCCGCAAGCCGGTGAAGAAGGCTTGATGCAGGGTAGGGACTGCGGTAGCGGAGAAAAGCGTCACCCAGCACAGAAGCCCCGGGGACATAATAGACATAGTTGGGCAGGTCCGCGAAGACAACATAGTCGGATTCGTAGACCAGGATCTCATATACCGCATTATCCTCATCGTAGAGGATATACTGGTAAACCGGGGTCAGAGTCTCCTTCAGTTTTTCGGGGGTATATTTTGTGGCGCGGTCGGCTCTCTCCCCGATCTTGGTGGCGAGACCGAAGATCCCCTCCATATCGATATATACGCTCTCTTCCATATCGTCCGCATAACCGATCTCCATCCTGGCCAGGCGGTCACGGGCGATCTTGGCCAGGTACTTATCCGCACGTTTTTCCGCGTCGGAGATATCTTCCTGGGTCTGGCTGGCCTTCTCAAGCTTTTCCTTCTCTTTTTTTACCTTTTTGTATTTTTTCAGAAGTTCTTTATAGTAAGACGAAGATTCAACTTTCTTTTTGGAGGGTTTACATCCTGTCAGGCAGAATATGGCCAGCAGAATGATCCCCGCAGTCAGCAGTGTTCTTTTCATTTTCCTGTTCATTTCCTCACCCTGTCTCCGGTCGGTCCCCGGATTTTTCTTTCGTGGTCTGATCTCCTTTTTCCTCTGTTCCGCCGGGAGCCCTATCTTTCCCTTCAGTCTGCCCGGCCGGAAGGGTTTCCCTCTCCCCGGTCTGTCCGGCCGTGGGGGGTTCCTTCTCCCCGGTCTGTCTGCCGGCAGCGATACTGCGGGGGTCGATGAATTCGAGCCGCCACCGGTATCTTCCGGTTTCCGGATCCTTCTCGTAATAAAAATAGGCGGAGAATTTATTCCCTTTCTTGCTTACACATCCGTGAAATCCTACTTTGCCGTGCTCCAGAAGGATCTTGACCATATCGTAGGTCACCTTCTTCCCGAGGGAAGTGATGAAACGGTCATTCTTCCAGATGGCATACTTGCAGCCTTTCTTCCATCCGGAGCAGCTGAAGGCCCTCTCCGTCTCCACCACCGGGGCTCCGCATTCCGGGCAGATGCCCGCCGGCTCCGTATGAAGGGGAGTGAGGGGAGCTGTCCCCCCGAAGACCTTGTCATTTTTGATCTTGTCCACCGCATCGCGCACAAAGTCTTCGATCATGCGGATAAAGTCATCTTTTCTGAATTTCTTTTTCTCGATATCCGAGAGTGTTTTTTCCAGTTTCCCTGTGTATTCCAGATCAAAGAGGTCCCTGGCAGGAAATGTCTCGACGATCTGACGACCCAGATCCGTACAGATCAGGCTTTTTCCCTTGGCGCGGATATATCCTGCGTCCTTCAATTTGCGGATCGTCTCCGCCCTGGTGGCGGGAGTGCCGATGCTGAAACCGCTCAGGATGGCCATCATCATCTCCTCGGAATCCTCGTCTTCAAATTTTCTGCCGCAGGTCTCCATCACCATCAGGAGGGTCTTCTCCGTGTGGTGTTTGGGTGGCTTGCGCTCCACTTCATTGACCTCCGCTTTCGACAGGAGAACCTCGTCCCCTTCCTCCACGGGGGGAAGGATCACTTCCTTGGCATCCACTCCCTCGATCAGCTTCCACCCGTATTCCAGCTGGATCTTTCCCTTGGCGACGAAGATTCCCTCAAGGTCCACATCCTTTACCTTCAGGTGGAGGACCGTATCCTCCGCCTGGGCCACGGGCATGAACTGGGCCAGGAATCTGTTCCTGATGGCCTCATAGACCAGGCGCTCCCCCTCATTCAGGGATTTGGGAATGACGTAGGTGGGAATGATGGCCGAATGACTCTCCACCTTTGTGCTGTCGAAAACCCGCTTTGAGGTATGGAAACGGATCTGATCCTGATAAGGATGGTCCTTCTTGTGGATCTCGAGGACTTTCCTTGTCTTGTCGATGAGACTCTCATCCAGGACCGGGCTGGCCGTTCTGGGGTAGGTGATCAGCTTCTTCTCATAGAGATTCTGGGCGGTCTTCAGTACCCGGTCCGATGTCCAGCCTTTATATTTACTTGTGATATATCCCTGAAGGTTGGACAGGTTGAAAAGATAGGGGGCATATTCCTTCTTTTTGGTCACCTTTTTGAGGATGATCTCCGCGGGATGGCCCTCGATCTCGGTACGGATCTTCTCCAGCTCTTCCGGGGAATCAAATTTCTCATTGTCCCCCACATAATAGATGCCTTCAAAGTCCTTCTTGTCTTTGGTCTCAAATATCGCCTTCAGTTTATAGTATTTCGTTATGGTGAACTGTTCGATCTCCTTGTCCCGGTCGTAGATGATCTTGAGGGTAGGCATGATCACCCGGCCGATATTCAGGAGCCGGACATTATTCTGGGCGCGGAACTTTAAAGTGGCGACGGAAGTCAGGTTGATCCCGATGAGCCAGTCGGCGATCTGCCGGCCGAAGCCTGCGTCCTGAAGGGACTGCATGTCCTCGTTGGGAATCAGGGAGGCCAGCCCCCTGTTGACCTCGCGGGATGTCCATTCACTAAGAAGGATCCTCTCCACCGGTTTTCCCGGCTTCAGATACCCGATGATCTCATCGGCGATGATCTGTCCTTCCCTGTCATCATCCGTGGCGGAGATGATCCCCTCCACATCCTGACGGTCCGTCAGGTCCTTGATGATCTGAAGCTGCCTGGCCACACCGGCATCCGGTTTGTCCTTCTTTGCGGGATCCGTTTTCACCTTGTATAAGAACTCTTCGGGAATAAAAGGAAATCTCTCGATCTTCCAGCGCTTCATGTCCGAATCATAGTCCCCGGCATCATACAGCTGCAGAAGATGGCCGAAGGCCCATGTGATCACATAGTTTTCTCCTTCGTAATAACCGTTTTTTCTGACGGCGGAGGTGGCGTCCGCGATATTTTTTGCCACG
>JAEIGA010007380.1_pt1 | contig 16723 bp, 21 predicted proteins | sample 9270691 | NCBI WGS metagenome assembly JAEIGA01 (sample SAMN17057246, study PRJNA624740) | gut metagenome | biome: biome; isolation source: fecal sample | host: Bos grunniens | place: China: Xizang | collected 2019
ACTGTTGTAAATCTAGAATTTGATATTATTGGAAAATATATCTGCAGAAAAAACAGTTTACTAAATCAAGACTAATATGAAAAAACTTTTATTGATATTATTACTTGTATCTTCACTTCATGTTTTTGGTCAAGGTTATCCCAAAATTAGTGTTGATGGAAAAGAATATTATCTTTACACTGTGCAAAAAAGTGAAGGATTTTATGCTATAAGCCAACGTTTTGGCGTGCCTCAAAGCGTTATTATAGAGGCTAATCCAAATATTGAAAATGGGCTTCAACTTGGACAAATTATCAAAGTACCAGCAGCTCCAAACCCTTTTGCTGTAAAAAATGAGGAAGATAAAAAGCCTGATTTTCCAGTAAAAACATACACAGTACGTCCAAAAGACACACTATATAGTCTATCTAAAAAATATAAAGTAAGCGTAGATGATATTCTAAAAGTAAATCCAAAAGCTACAGCACTAGGCATTGGCGACAAACTTTATATTCCTGATAGTGTAGCAATTAAGAAAGAACTTAAGAAGAAAGAAGCTGAAAAACTTAAAGCTCAAACAAAAAAATACAGTGACTTAGCACAACAAGCATTTGCTAAAAACGACGAAGCAGTACAAGAAGAAATAGACACTCTTGCTACTATTTTAGACTCTGAGTTGGAAGTGGACTTTGACTTCGACGATGACATTATTACCAAAAACTACGAAGGCGACTTTAAAGTAGCAATCCTACTTCCATTTATGCTAGACGCTCAAAAAAGAGATGCTAGTATGGAACGTTTTGTAGATTTTTACAAAGGTTGTATCATTGCAGCAGATTCACTTTCTAAACTTGGTTTTAATATTGATATTCACGCATTTGACATAGGTAAAACACACAGCCAAATCACATCTGTGCTTAGCAATCCAATACTTAAACAAATGGATTTAATCATTGGACCTGCATACCAAAGTCAAGTATCTTACGTTGCGAAGTTTGCACAAGAAAACAAAATTAGAACAGTAATTCCTTTCTCTTCAAATGTGCCAGAGATAAGCACAAACAAGTACCTTTATCAAGTAGTTTCGCCACAAAAAGAACAATATCCTACATTAACTGAGAAATTTTGCGAACTATTTAAAGATAAGCATGTTATTATCTCACAAACATCATCATTTACCACTTACAACAAAAGTGAGTTTACAGATTTGTTGCTTCCACAGCTAAAGAAAAACGAAATAGAATACACCTTTATTGATGATATTAAAATAGCAGCTAAAGTAGATTCTATTGCATCTATGGTTGAGAAGGAAGTTATATTCCTTACTCCAAGTAGCAACGAGGTCTTATTAAACAAACTAGGAGAACAACTAGAACTAGTAACATCTAAGAAAGTGTCAGTATTTGCATTCCCAGAATGGAGCGGTTACCAAATAGACGAACTATATTCACTGCCTGTTTATAGTTTTACTAGCTACTATACAAACTATCAGGATGCAAGAACAAAACGTTTCTTTTCTCTATTTATAGATAAGTTTGGTGTACCATCTGTGCAACAAACTCCAAACTATGCTATTTTTGGTTTTGATATATTCCAATTTTTTATTTGGAATATGAATAGTTATGGCAAGAGATTTGACAAACACCTAGAATATATTACTCACAATGGTATTCAAATGAATTTTGCATTCACTAAAATGAATATTGGAGGATATAGCAACTTAGGAGTAATCTTGCAAGAAATAAACTCTACTGGTTTAAATATTATTGAATAAGATGCGCAGATTTATCCTTAGTATTTCATTACTTTTCGTTTTTACTTTGGCATTTAGCCAATATAAAATGATTAAACCAGAGCTTTACATTGGTACAAATCAAGGCGTAAACCTTTGGCCTCACGTGGGATTTAAACCTGATGTAGCACAAAATTTTGACGTGAGATACAAAGGTGGTTTCACTTTGAGATATGTCAATTTAAAGTACTTTGGTTTTCAAACAGAGTTAAACTATAGTGCGCAAGGTTGGTCTGAGACCTCAGCCACTGGTGAGGTTTATAATCATAGATTTGACTACCTTGAACTTCCTATCTTGGCACATATCTACTTTGGTAAGAAAAATACAAAATTCTTTGTAAACCTTGGTCCAGAAATAAGATATATGGTAGCAGATGCTGCCACTACCCCATTTTCTGAGAATGCAGGTTATCAGCAAACCACTGAAATAGAAAATAGATTTGATTACGGCATCACAGGTGGTCTGGGTGTAGAATATAGAACAAAAAAAGCAGGCGCCTTCCAACTTGAAGCACGTTATCACTTTGGGCTTGGCAATGTCTTCAACGCCACCAAAAAAGACTATTTCTCTGCTTCAAACAATCAAGCAATAAGTGTTTCAATAGTTTATTTATTTAATGTTTTAAAATAATATGGAATCAATGTATAAATTACTGCAAGTACGCAGAAGTCACAGAAAATTTACAGAACAACCTGTAGAACAAGAAAAAATAGATGCGATCCTTAGAAATGCCCTAATGTCTCCTGCAGGCAAAAGCCTAAATCCATGGGAGTTCATTGTGGTAACAGACAAAGAAATGCAAGCAAAAATGTCTAAATGCAAACCTTTTGGTGCTGCATTTGTGGCAGAAGCTCCACTTTCTATTGTTATCATTGCAGACACAGAAAAAAGCGACGTGTGGGTGGAAGATTGCTCTGTGGCTGCATTCAATATTCAACTTACTGTAGAAGACCTTGGTCTTGGTAGTTGCTGGTGTCAAGTGAGACAACGCACAGGTGTAGAAGAAGGCACTATGGCAGAAGACACAATTAAAGAACTTCTTGGCATACCAGAAAAATATGCAGTGGAATGCATCATTGGTATCGGTTATAAAGGAATGGAACGCAAACCATTCAACGAAGACAAACTTCAGTTTGAAAAAATCCACACAGAAAAATTCTAATGATAAAAAAGGTAGTCATAATAGGTGCTGGCAACGTGGCTACTCACCTGAGTAAAGCCATAAAAAATGCAGGTTTTGAGATACTACAAATAGTAAGCAGAACAGAAGAATCTGCACGTGCTCTTGGCACCTTGCTTGACGTACAATATACTTGCAATCCTGCAGAGATAAATGCAGAGGCAGACCTCTATATAGTGAGTGTAAAAGACGATGCAATTGCCACTGCACTTAGCACATTTAGTTTACCTAAAAATGCCCTTGTGGTGCACACTGCAGGTAGTGTACCTATGGAAATTTTAAAAGAGTTTTCATCAAATATTGGAATACTTTACCCTCTGCAAACATTCTCAAAGGCAAAAGATGTAAACTTCAAAGAAATCCCTGTCTATATAGAAGCGAATACACAAGAAAACACAAGCAAATTACTACAATTCGCAAATACATTTTCAGATAGAGCAAAGGAAGTAAACTCCACTATGAGAGCAAAAGTGCATTTGGCAGCAGTGTTTGCTTGCAACTTCACAAACAACCTTTATGCTATTGCTTCAGACATACTAGAAAAGGCGGGATTAGGCTTTGAAGATATGCTTCCACTCATTGGTGAAACTACAGAAAAAATTAAAACCCTACACCCTAGAAAAGCACAAACAGGTCCTGCGATAAGACGCGACAGCAAGGTGATAGAAAAGCAACTAAATGCTCTAGAAGGTAGAGAAAAACAAATATACAAACTTATCACAGAAAGCATACAAGATGAAAAATTTTAAGGAACTTTTAAAGGATATTAAAGTCTTTATTTTCGACGTAGATGGCGTGCTTAGTGCCAACGTAATGAACCTAAATTCAGAAACTGGCTTACCTGTACGCACCGGAAATGTAAAAGACGGATACGCACTACATTTAGCAAGCAAACTTGGCTACAAAGTAGCTATTATTACTGGTGCAAACACTGAGTATCTAAAGAGTAGATTTGCTGCGTTAGGCATGCACGAAGATATTTATTTGGGTTGCCACAACAAGATTGTGGAGTTTCAGGCACTTATGGAAAAGTACAATCTAAATCCAGAAAATGTACTTTATATGGGCGACGACATTCCAGATATGAAAGTAATGAAAATGGTTGGCGTGCCTTGTTGCCCTGCAGATGCAGCACCAGAAATCAAAGAAATTTCTAAATACATTTCTCACTGCAAAGGTGGTGAGGGATGTGCTCGTGATGTGATAGAACAAGTTTTAAAAGCTCAAGACAACTGGCTTCGCGACGACGAGGCTACTATTTGGTAAAATTATGCTACAATTGATTCGTTGGAAAAATTTATTATTCCTAGGTGTACTTCAAACATTAATGTTTTTTGGTATTATTAAGCCTCTATTGGCAAAATATGCCATCACTCTACCATACGAATACCCTATCTTTGGTTTACTACTTGCTGCTACCCTATTTATTGCAGCTGGCGGGTATATCGTAAACGACTATTTCGACACTAAAATAGACCAAATAAACAAACCTACAAAGGTGATTGTTGGTAATACAATCTCACGCAACGCAGCAGGTTGGGCATTTCAAATATGCTTTGGACTTGGCATTGCGTGTGGTATTGCATTAAGTATTTTATTGAGCAAACTAAATATTGCCATTTTGTTTGCTGTCATATCTGGTATGCTTTGGTTCTACTCGTCAAGTTATAAAAGAATCTTCCTTTTAGGCAACCTTGTTATTTCACTTTGCTCATTCCTTTCTGTTTTCTCTATTGGATATTTATCTGCCATTAGTCTAGAAAACAAATACGGAGCGCTTATCTACAACACTAGTATTTTAGGCGAAGTTTATAGTTGGTGTGCTGCATTTGGCTTGTTTGCCTTCTTATTTACTTTCATTAGAGAAGTAGTGAAAGATGTGGAAGACATAGAGGGCGACAGAGAAATGGAATGCCATAGTTTACCAATAGTACTGGGTATCAACACCACAAAAATTGTTCTTACAGTGGTTACTCTTGTAAGTGCGCTTATAGTTGGTTATTTCTGTTTTTACCTAAATCCTTTTAGCACAGACAATATTACCACAAAATACTATATCTTTGGTGTGCTTGTGCCTTGCATTATCCTTATTTTTTGGATTGGCAAAGCTGCAAAACGCAGAGATTGGAGACAAATAAGCACATTTGTGAAATTTATTATGCTTGTGGGCACTCTATATGCTGCTGTGGTGGGATATTTATTTGTTTTAAATTATTCATACATATTAAATGCTTGATTTAAAAGGATATAAATTGGTATTGGCTTCTCAGTCTCCTCGCCGCAGAGAACTTCTTAAAGGACTAGATGTAGAGTTTACCACTTGTAGTGTAGATGCCGATGAGAGTTTCCCAGCGGAGCTAAAAGGCGCTGATGCCGTGCAATATATCTGCAAGGCTAAAGCCGACGCTTACAAAACTCAACTAAACGAAAACACTATTGCCATTACTGCAGACACAGTGGTGATACTAGACAATAAAATCATTGGAAAACCAAAGTCTTATGAGGAGGCGTTTTCTATGATACGCTCTCTTTCTGGACGAGTACACGAAGTAATTACTGCCGTATGCATTTTCTCAAAAGAAAAATGCGAGGAATTTTATGCAAGCACAGAGGTGCACTTTAGCAAGATTACAGACGAAGAAATAGAATACTATATCAACAAATACAAACCATTTGACAAAGCTGGTTCATACGGCGTGCAAGAATGGATTGGATATATTGGTATAGAAAAGATAGTTGGTTCGTATTTCAACGTAATGGGGCTCCCTGTAAAACGTTTATACGACGAATTAAAAACATTTATTGAAACATTATGAAAAAAATAATATTATCATTGGCAGTGGCATCTATGCTGTTGGCATGTTGCACTAGTAAAAAAGCTACAGAAACTACTGAAACTAAAGCAGAAGACAGTACTTCTGAAGTGGTAGCAGATACATTAATCAATCGTCCTCTACTTGGTGGGGACCGCGACGAACATGGTTGCATACCTTCTGCAGGCTACGTTTGGTGCGAAAAATTGCAAAAATGTATTCGCCCATGGGAAGAAAAATGTGAATAAAAATTTATAAACTATGGAAAAGAAATTGTTTCGTGATATTAATAACAAATTGCTAGGCGGAGTTTCTAGCGGTTTAGCTTGCTATTTCAACTTAGATGCAAGTTTAGTAAGATTACTTTGGGTACTTCTTACAATATGTTCTGGTCCTTGGACTATCCTTGTTTATACCCTTATGTGGATAATCCTTCCTCAAGGAGACAGCAGTGCCTACAACGTAGAACCAGACTCAGAGTTTCAGCCAAAAAGCAAAAATGTATCAAGAGGTTGCCTGTCTGGATGCCTACTCCTACTCTTTGGTCTATTTGTTGCATTCATCGTCTTATTTGCGCTTATCTTTACCTTCTCTATTATATTAGGTAGTTTTGCACTATTTATGGGAGTAATAAGTGGCGACATCGCAATACACGAAGCCATTCAAACAATGTTGCAGTAAAGATATACATTTTACATAATAAAAATAGTGCTAATTAACGAATCAAATAGCACTATTTCTATTTTTTGAAATATATTTATTTCTCTGCATTCAAAATATCCCAGACGTTGCCGGCGGCAGAGGCGACTAGGCGCCAACAGATGTCTTTGTGGTGTGAACGGGCTTGCACGTTTTCTGGTTTTGAATATTTGATTAGAAGTTCGTTGCAGTTTGATGTGCCGTATTCGTCTTCCAATCTTTTATTTAGTTCACGCACTTTTTTGTAGGCTTCCATTTTGCCATCCATGTCTTTTGGGTCTTCGTAACCTTGCGCAAGACCAAGCACCATGAAAGAACCTGTAAGAGCACCACATTTGTTACGTAATCTACCCATACCACCACCAAATGTGCCTGAAATAAGTTTTGCAACTCTAGGGTCTAGTTTTAGTTCCTCTGCAAATGCTAAAAGTACAGATTGAGAACATGCATAGCCTTCTTCAAAATATTTAACTGCTTTATCTACTGTTTCTTGACGTGTCATAATCTTTAAATTTTAATATTGCATTGCTGATGAAATTTCGTTTGCTTTAGCTTCGCCTAGAAGTGATGCTACAATTGCAAAAGCAAATTCTGGAGATTTGCCAGGACCTTTTCCTGTAATAATATTTCCAGCCTTCACTACCCCTTCTGCTGTGCAGTTTGCACCTTTTAGTTCACCTTCAAAACCTGGGTAGCAAGTAGCATTTTTTCCTTCAAGAATGCCTAAACGACCAAAAATAAGTGGTGCTGCACAAATAGCTGCCACAGGAAGACCTGCTTCTGCGTGTGCTTTTACTTGTTCACACAATGCTGTGCAATCCCAAAGATTAGTTGTACCAGGCATACCACCTGGTAGAATTAGATAACCTTGTGTAGTGAAATCTACTTCTGCAAGTAAAATATCTGCCACCATAGGCACATTGTGAGCAGAAGTGACCACGTTAGTGTCGTTGATAGAAACTGTAACTACATCTAAACCTGCTCTACGCATAATATCTATTACACTAAGTGCTTCTAAATCTTCGAAGCCATTAGCCAAAAATACATAATGTTTCATTTCTTAAAATATTTTCCGATTATAGGTAAATTTGTTAGTGGGAAATCTGTTTTAACCATATAAAATAGATAACCCCCCAATAAAATAGTTCTTATTAAATGATTTAACCATCCCCAAGGAGTAATCACTAAATATGAAATAGCAACAAGCACAATTGCAATACCAAAATATTTAGCCATACTTAATATAGGATAATTTATAGGGAAGTATTTATTGCCCAAGAAATACGAGATAATCATCATAACTGTATAAGCCGCAAGCGACGCCAATGCAGCTCCCATAAATCCCATTATTGGCACAAGAAGTACAAGCAACACCACATTAATAACAAAACCAATAGAACTCATAATAGCACCAAAATATGTTTTGTCTACCAATTTATACCAAAGTGATAGATTGAAATACACTCCTTGAAATAGATATGAAAGCAAAACAACAGGAATAATTACTAGACCAGTCCAATAACTCTCATGAATAAGAAGTTTAAAAATATCAAGATAAAAAATCATTCCTAAACAAATCAGAAGTGATGAAATAACATAGTATTTCATACTATCTGCATACACGTTTTTAGAGTCTTTATCTTTATTTTTAGCAAACACAAATGGTTCATACGCATAACGGAAAGCCTGAGTAAACATCATCATTACCATAGCCACCTTGAAGCAAGCTCCATAAATACCCAATTGTGCAGTAGCCTCTGCTGTATCTTCTAAAAGGAATGGATAAAGAATTTTATCTATTGTTTGGTTCATTATCCCTACTACACCTAGAGCTAATAGTGGAAATGAATACTTAAGCATATCTTCTAGCAGCGAAATATCAAATTTAAGTTTCTCTTCCAATGCCACAGGAATAAGTGCCAATGTAACTACAGTTGTAGATATAAGATTTGCCACAAAGACATACCCTACTCCATAATTTGGATTGTAAAACCATTCTATAAGTTCTGGAGAAGACTTATAAATAATAGGACATATCACTAAGAAGAAAATATTCATAATGATATTAACAAAAATCATAAGCAACTTCAGAACTGCAAATTTTATAGGTCTTTTCTTATACCTTAAATATGCAAATGGTATACTACCAAAGGCATCCATTGCTACCACCACGGCTAGCATCATTACATATTCTTTATGTTCTGGATAGCCTAGTGCCGTAGAAATACCATCCAACGAGCCAGCACAAAGCGACACAAAGGTCATAGAAGAAACAAAAAGACAAATTACCGTGGTAGGATAAACTGCAGAATTATCTCTCCCTTCTTTATTTAAAAACCTAAACAGACCTGTTTCCATACCATATGTAAGGATAACAAGAAGTAGTGCCGTCCATGCATAAAGGTTTGCTACAACACCATAATCTGCAGAAGATGTTAATACGTATGTATATAGAGGTACTAAGCACCAGTTTAGGAACTTACCTAAAATGCTACTCAGTCCGTAAATAGCCGTTTCCTTGGCTAATGTTTTCATTTCATTTGCCATATTTCTATTGAAATATTTTTAGAATAAAGAATTTTCGTAAGGTCCAGAAAGTCTGCTTCTACCTAAATGTTGATATGCAAAATCTGTTGCTTCCCTACCGCGAGGTGTGCGTTTTAAAAATCCTTCTTTTATTAAAAATGGTTCATAAACTTCCTCTATAGTACCTGCATCTTCGCCAAGCGCCGTTGCAATAGTTGAAATGCCCACAGGACCACCAGAAAATTTATCAATAATTACAGATAAAATTTTGTTATCTATCTCGTCCAAACCATGTTTGTCTATATTTAATGCCTCTAAACCAAAGCATGCAATATCCTTTGTGATAGTCCCTTGCGCCTTCACTTGGGCAAAGTCTCTCACTCTACGTAGAAGTGCATTGGCAATACGAGGAGTGCCACGACTACGACGTGCAATTTCCACTGCAGCATCTTCATGACAAGGTGTATCTAAAATAGCAGACGAACGTTTAACAATAGATTTTAGCACATCGTTGTCATAATATTCCAAATGACAATTTATACCAAAACGTGCTCTTAACGGACTGGTTAACAAGCCACTACGAGTAGTTGCACCAATAAGAGTGAATGGATTTAAGTCTATCTGAATGCTACGAGCACTAGGACCTTTGTCTATCATAATATCTATGCGATAGTCTTCCATGGCAGAATAAAGGTATTCTTCCACAATAGGACTTAAACGATGAATTTCATCGATAAAAAGCACATCGTTTGGTTCTAGACTAGTTAAAAGCCCCGCTAAATCGCCTGGTTTGTCTAGCACAGGACCAGATGTAATTTTAAAACCTACACCTAGTTCGTTTGCTATAATATTTGAAAGGGTAGTTTTTCCTAACCCTGGAGGTCCATGAAGGAGTACGTGGTCTAAAGCCTCTCCACGCATACGAGCTGCCATTACAAAAACCCTCAAATTTTCCACTACTGCAGACTGTCCCTTAAAATCATCAAAACATAGTGGACGAAGAACGTTTTCATAATCGTTTTCTCTGTCGCTTCTGGATTTTCTTATATCAAAATCTTCTACCATTAATTTGTTAGTTCTCTAAATAATGCTTCTAATTCCTCAGAAGTAATTTTATTTGTTGGTCTATCTGCCACCAATACACCTTTTTTTAGTACCAAAAAACGATCACAAATGGCAGAAACTTCTTGCATAATATGTGTACTAAAAAGCACTGTTCTATCACGCCCGAAGTCTTTTATCAGTTCTCTAATTTCTACTAGTTGATTTGGGTCTAATCCTGTGGTTGGTTCATCTAATATTAAAACTTGTGGATTGTGAATCATTGCCGCAGCAAGTCCAACTCTCTGACGATAACCTTTTGAGAGTTGTCCTATTTTCTTTTTAAACTCAGCTTTAAGTCCACATTTTTCTATCATTTCATCAACTCTGTCTGCCCTTTCTGCACCCAGATTATATATTTTTGCAGTAAAATTCAAATATTCTTTTACATACAAATCTAGATAAAGTGGATTATGCTCAGGCAAATAACCAATAAGTTTTTGAGCCTCTATTCTTTTTTCTTGAACACAAATATCGTCTATCCAAACTTTTCCACTATCTGGATACAGATAACCAGTCATAATCTTCATTAGCGAAGATTTACCAGCACCATTAGGACCAAGAAAACCAACAATTTCACCATTCTTTACATTGAAAGAAAGGTCAAAAAGCACCTGTTGGTCTGCATAACTTTTATTAATTGACTGAATCTGTAAACTCATAAAGATTTTATGACTCGATTAATTAGACTACAAATTTACAAAATAAACTGATAAAATGACAGAATAGGTCTATAAATTATTCAATAATATTGTTTATCTTTGCAACTATGAAAAAGACTCCACTTCTAGGTTTAAGCTTAGAGGAACTAAAACAAGTAGTTTTAGCCTACAAGCTCCCAGCATTTACTGCTAAACAAATAGCAGATTGGCTGTATAAAAAGCAAGTCAGATCTATTATGGATATGACTAATATTTCTATGAAGGCACGTGAAGTGCTTTCAGAAGATTATGAAGTGGGGGTAAAAGAGCCTGAACATATTTCTGTTTCGTCAGATGGCACAGAGAAATACCTTTTCCCTGTGGGCGATGGTAGCAAATTTATAGAAGCAGTTTATATTCCTGAAAAAGACAGAGCCACACTTTGCATTTCTTCGCAAATTGGTTGCCAAATGAATTGTCTTTTCTGTGCCACAGGCAAACAAGGATTTTCTGGAAACCTAACCACAGCAGAAATTCTAAATCAAGTACAAAGCATCAACCATACAGAAAAGCTTACAAATGTAGTATTTATGGGCATGGGCGAGCCACTTAACAACAAAGACGTTGTGCTTAAAGCCATAAACATAATGACATCTGACTTTGGCTATGGTTGGAGTCCAAAAAGAATTACTGTTTCTACTGTGGGTATCATTCCTGCTCTGCAAGATTTTCTAGACAAAACCACTTGCAACCTAGCAGTAAGTGTGCACGCAGCAGGAGAGTTGGAAAGAAGAGAACTTATTCCTGCAGAAAAAGCATATCCTGTGCAACAAGTATTTTCCATTCTTAGAAAATACGATTGGTCGCATCAGAGAAAACTTTCTGTGGAGTATACAATGTTCAACGATTTGAATGATACAGAAGTATGCGCAAAACAACTTCATGGACTTATTCACGGTATGAACTGTCACGTAAACCTTATTCCATATCATACCATTCCTGATGTTGGTCTCACCCCTACTCCAATGAGTAAAATTGAGATTTTCCAAAATTGGCTCACAAAAAAAGGACTTAGCGTAACAGTGCGTCGCTCTCGTGGTCAAGACATCGAAGCCGCCTGCGGAATGCTAAGTCGCACAAAAAACAATTCCTAATTTATGAAAAAAATATTATATTTTGCAGCAATATTAATCGGTATGACTAGTTGTAGCGGTGGTGGCATCACGCTTCCAAACGCAACAGGTGCAGCCAATGAAATCCTTTTAGTAATAGACGACAGCATTGCAAAATCTGCCGCTGGCGACTCTATATACAGACTTCTAGACAGAGATGTGCCTGGACTGCCACAGTCTGAGCCACACTTCAATATTTCTAAAACCAAACATTCTGGTTTTACAAACCTATTAAAACCAGCCAGAAACATTGTTATAGTAAACGTAGGACACAGATATTCACACAACAAAATCAAAACTTACAAAGACAAATATTCAAAGCCTCAAGCTATAATTGAAATAAATGGTCCAACAAAAGAAGGTGTAAGAAAAGCCATTGTAGACTATAGCGAAGAAATTCTTGACTTCTTTATTAAAGCAGAAAGAGACCGTGCCATTACACACCAAACTCACTACAGAGAAAGAACTGTAGGCGACAAAGTAAAAGAAAAATTTGGCATCGACATTGTTATACCAAAAGGCATAAACAGAATTAAAGAAGCTGAAAATTTTATGTGGATTTCAAATTCTAATATAGACCTAAATCAAAACATTGTAATCTATAGTTTCCCATATACAGACAAAAACACATTTACAAAAGAATATCTTTCATACAAACGAGATTCTGTGATGATGCTAAACGTACCTGGACCTGCGGAAGACTCATATATGAGCACAGAATATAAATACGAACCACCTATTCTAAAACAGACTGCCCTAAAAAGCGGACAATTTGCCACAGAAATGAGAGGTTTATGGAATGTAGTTGGCGATATAATGGGAGGTCCATTTGTAAGCGTAAGCTGCCTAGATGAAGAAAACCAAAGAGTAATCACAGCAGAATGTTTTGTTTACGCACCAGGAAAGAATAAACGTAACACTATAAGAAGTTTAGAATCAGTTTTATACACAATAAAATTTGAAAAAGATGAGCAACATTAAAGTAGGTATTACACAAGGCGATATAAACGGCATTTCATACGAAGTCATTTTAAAAACACTAGAAGATAGCAGAATTTCTGAACTATGCACACCTATTGTATATGGTTCTCCTAAAGTGGCTGCTTACCACAAAAAAATGCTAAATTTGAATGCCAACCTAAACCTTATCAACAAAGCAGAAGAAGCACAAGAAAAAAAAGCAAACATCATAAACTGTTGCGCCGACGAAGTGAAAGTAGAAGTGGGATTTTCTACACCACAAGCAGGCGACGCTGCATTTAAAGCACTTGAAAGAGCTACCAAAGACCTTAAAGAAGGCAAAATTGATGTGCTAGTAACTGCTCCTATCAATAAAAATAATATTCAATCAGAGAGTTTTAGTTTCCCTGGACACACAGAATATTTAGAAAGTTTGTTTGGCGAAAAAGGCGACGCACTTATGGTGCTTGCCAACGAGAGCATTAGAATTGCAGTAGTAACAGGTCACGTACCAGTAAGCAAAATCTCGTCTTGCCTAACACAAGAAAACATTTTAAACAAGATAAAACAATTCAACAAATCTCTAATAGAAGATTTCGGCATTTTCAAACCAAGAATTGCAGTTTTAGGACTGAACCCACATGCTGGCGACAAAGGCGTAATAGGAAGTGAAGAAGAAGAAATTATTGCTCCAGCAGTGAAACAAGCACTTGACGAAGGTATTATCTGCTTCGGTCCACTACCAGCAGACGGATTTTTTGGGTCAAACGGTCAAGCACACTACGATGGCATTTTAGCAATGTATCACGACCAAGGTCTTATTCCATTTAAAACCATAGCTATGGACAATGGAGTAAATTTCACTGCAGGACTTTCTGTAGTGCGCACATCACCAGACCACGGCACAGCATACGACCTAGCAGGAAAAAATATGGCTAGCGAAAACTCGTTCCGTCAGGCTTTATATATGGCTTTAGACATTTATAAGAACAGAAATAATAAATAATGTTACCTAACACAGAACTTCAACAAATAAAAAATAAATTTGGCATTATAGGAAACACACCTGAGTTTATACATGCCATAAATGTTGCTGTGCAAGTAGCACCAACAGACCTTTCTGTGCTTATCACTGGCGAAAGCGGTGTAGGTAAAGAAAATTTCCCTAAAATCATACACCAATATAGCCAACGAAAACACGAAAAATATATTGCAGTAAACTGCGGTGCTATTCCTGAAGGCACTATCGACTCTGAACTTTTCGGTCACGAAAAAGGTTCTTTTACTGGTGCACTTACAGACAGGAAAGGTTATTTTGAAGAAGCAAATGGAGGTACAATCTTCTTGGACGAAGTAGGCGAATTACCACTTTCAACCCAAGCAAGACTACTGAGAATACTTGAAGTAGGCGAATTTATTAAGGTGGGTTCTTCTAAAGTGCAAAAAACAAATGTTCGCATTATAGCTGCCACAAATGTAAACATAGAAAAAGCAATAGAGCAAGGTAAATTTAGAGAAGACCTTTATTACAGACTCAATGCCACACACATAGAAATTCCAGCTTTGAGAAACAGAAAAGAAGATATTTATCCTCTATTTACCAAATTTGCCAATGATTTTTCATTAAAATATCAACGCCCAAGCATTAAACTTTCTGAAGAAGCAATAAATGAATTAAAGAATTATTATTGGCGAGGCAACATTAGACAGCTAAAAAATATTGCAGAGCAAATTTCTGCAATAGAAACTGAACCTTTTATTAGTTTAGAAACTATTCAATCTTATCTTCCAGACGAACCACATAGTCGTTTGCCACAGCATATTAAAGGCAAAGGCACACACAGCGCTTTCAACCCAGACCCAGAAATGCTATTTAAAGCTATGCTGGAAATGAAAAAAGATATTGAAAATCTTAAAGGGGTTGTAAAAAAACTATTGGAAGAAAGAGGCGAACATATAGCAGAACCTATCAATGCACTACCTGCTGCAGCGGAATTTATAGACGTGGAAGTTACAGAACACCAACCTACCCTTTCTGTAGATGATATGCAAAAAGAATTAATAAAGAAAACATTAATCAAACACGGGGGTAAAAAAGATTTAGCTGCATTGGAATTAAAAATGTCTGTTAGAACACTTTATAGAAAAATAAAAGAATACGGATTAGAAGAATGAAAAAAATAATCATCGCCATCATAAGCAGTCTTTGTCTGTTGTCGTGCACCATTTCTTACAAATTTAATGGCACAGTGATTAACTATGACATAATTAAAAGTATTGCGATAAAAGACTTTACAAACCAAGCAGCAATGGTGTATGCCCCACTTGCAAGTACATTCAACGAAGGTCTAAAAGATGTCTACACAAAACAAACACGTCTAGAACTTTTAGAAGCCAATGGCGATTTAGAACTTGAAGGTGAAATAATTGGCTACGACATTGCTCCTATGGCAGTAACCTCAAATGCTTCTTCTGCCGAAACACGTTTAACACTAAGAATTAGAGTACGTTATACAAACAACACAAATCACGAAGAAGATTATGAGCGCACCTATTCTGCCTATAGAAACTTCGATAGTAGTCAGCTTATTACAGATGTGCAAGACCAACTTATCGATGAACTTGTAGAAGAAATCTGCGAACATATCTATAATGATACTGTAGCCAATTGGTGAGCAAACGAGAGCGTATTTGTAGGGACAATGCGTGCATTGTCCGTAAACATGCATCCGAGTGTAGCGACAATTAAAATGACAAGCAAAGAACTAATAAAATATTTACAAAACCCAGCGGCAATATCTCAAGCAGATATTTACGATGTGGAGCAACTATATGAGCAATACCCATATTGCTCTGCCATTGCTATATTGTATCTTAAAGCACTTGCCGACAGAGAAGATTTAAAATTCAACAACAAACTAAAAAAAATAGCACTTTCTGTTTATTCTAGAGAAAGACTTCACGATGTTATTTACTTGAAACCAGAAACAGAAGTTAAGGTAAAACCAACAATAAAAACTACAGCATCATATAGTTTGGAAGATATACCAACAAATGATACTTCCCCATTGTTTAAAGGTCAATCGCTTATTGACAAATTTATAGAAAGTAATCCTAAAATTGGTCCTATAGGAAGTGAACCAGAATCACATACAAATGTGCCAATTATACCAGAAACTGATATTAGCGATAGCATTTTTACCGAAAGCTTGGCAAAAATTTATATAAGACAGAAACAATATGACAAAGCAAAACGTATTTTTGAGAAATTAAATTTGAAATTTCCAGAAAAAAATCGTTACTTTGCAGACCAAATAGAAAAAATTGATAAATTAATAACTAATAATTAAAAATATGTATATTATTATCGTTTCATTAGCCATTTTAGTAGCTATCCTTCTTGTACTTATCGTAATAGTTCAAAAATCTAAAGGAAGTGGTCTTGCTTCAGGATTTGAAAGTTCAAACAACGTAATGGGTGTTCGTAAAACTACCGACTTCCTAGAAAAAGCTACATGGACACTAGCTGCAATCCTAGTTGTGTTATCTATTGCATCTGTAGCATTCTACGACAGAAGCAGTGCTAATGAAGACTCATTAAGAAATAAAATTGAAGAAACAGCTGCTCCTATTCAACTTCCAGCTGCAGAAGAAGCTCCAGCTGCATCTCCTATTGCTCCAGTAGCAGAGTAATTTTCAACAAAAAACATATAAAAGCTGACTATATTTTTTGATGTGACCCCCAAAAGTTGGACGGTTAAACATTATTAAGAGGCAACTTTAGATTGGTATAAAGCTCGGTATTTTACCGGGCTTTTTCCATTTAGCCTCAACTTAATTCTATCATTATTATAATATC
>JAEIGA010007381.1_pt1 | contig 16722 bp, 11 predicted proteins | sample 9270691 | NCBI WGS metagenome assembly JAEIGA01 (sample SAMN17057246, study PRJNA624740) | gut metagenome | biome: biome; isolation source: fecal sample | host: Bos grunniens | place: China: Xizang | collected 2019
AATTGTAATTTATTTAATAATAGCCCAAAACTTGTGTCTTGTCCAACTTGTGGAAGAATTCAATACGATTTAATTCCAATAGCAAAAGAGATGGAAAAATTTTTACAAACATTAGAAGCGGACATTACAGTTGCTATAATGGGATGTGCTGTAAATGGACCTGGTGAAGCAAGAGAAGCAGATATAGGAATTGCGGGAGGAAAAAACGAAGGCTTACTTTTCAAAAAAGGTGAAATTGTAAAGAAAGTTCCTCAAGATAAAATTGTAGAAACTTTAAAAACAGAAATATTAGAAATGATAAAAAAATAAATCGTTATATAGCAAAACAGGAGGACTTTATGTCGGAAAAAGCAAAAAAAGTTGTAAAAAAAGTAAAAGAATATATAAAAAGAGATTGGAAGTTTATATTATTAACAATATTTTTTATGATATTAAGTACTGCAATTGTTACTGTAAATTGTAGTCCAGGTAATAATGTTATTAATGTGAATGCTCCATTTGACAGTTTATATGTGACGATATCATATATCTTGATTTTCGTTCTTGGTGGGATTTGTGCTTTTGCCGTAAGAAATGCAAATAAAGATAATATAAAGCTAGAAAAATTATATCTATGGATTGCGATTCCTATTGGATTAGTAATGTGTCTTAATACACCACTTGGAAGAATTCCAGATGAAGATGATCATGCGAAAAAATCTATGGCAATAGCTCAAGGAAATTTCTTTTCAGTAGCAGATGAAGATGGAAATGCGACGGATATGATAAATTCTAAAGTTAACGAACTAGTGAGTAGAACAACAGATTCTTATGAAATGTCTTGGGAAAAAATGAATCTAGCAGAGACAGATGAAAATATAAAAATGAAATACAATACAATGGCGTTATATGCACCAATATGTCATGCTCCACAAGCTTTAGGTATTTTTGTGGCAAGAATATTTGGGGTAGGAATAACTGGACAATGCTATGCAGGAAGATTATTTAATTTTGTTATTTCATTGATATTAATTTATAACGCTATAAAATTAATGCCTTTCAAGAAATATTTGTTGATGTATCTAATGCTTTTGCCAGTTACATTTAATGTGCTTCCGACATTATCTTCAGACGCACTAACAATTGCAATGTCATCTTTTTATATAGCATATATATTACATTTAAAATATAATGATGATATAAAAGAGTTAAATGTAAAGACAAAAGTAGGATTAGTATTGAGTACGATTGTTATATCACTTTGTAAGATCGTTTATGTACCACTTTGCTTACTTTTATTTTTAATACCAAAAGAAAAATTTGGAACATTAAAAAAGAAAAACATATTTGTAATTTCTACTATATGTGTTGCAGCAATATTAAATTTGATTTGGCTTGTATATTGTTCAAGATTTCTAATTGAATTTAATGCTGGAGTGGATTCAAAACAACAAGTGATTTTTATATTAACTAATCCGATACAATATGCAATTATTTTATTTAGAACAATCAATTTCCACTTTAATGTATATTATGCAGGGCTATCAGGAGATGCTTTAGGAACATATTCTGTTAAAGCTTCAGAAATTTTTATATATGCTGCGATTGTTATTACATCTATCTTATTTTTTGCAAACAAAGAAGATGAAAAGAAGGTTAAAATTGATTTATTGACAAAAGTAATCTGTACAATTATTTTTGCGGGAATTACTATGCTTATATATACAAGTTTATATGTACAATGGACACCGTATAAAAGTGATTTTATAACTGGAGTGCAACCAAGATACTTTTTACCAATACTAATTTTAGTGGCTATAATAATAGATAACAACAAAATTGTTATTAAAGATAAATTAAATAGATTCTTATTAACATTTTTATTATTCTTTAATATAAATGTAGCTACAGCTACAATATATACATATTATTTTGGAATGCTAATTGATGCATATTTAAAATAAGGAACGGAGAAAAGAATGAATTATCCAGAAAATTTAAAAATAGGAGATACAATAGGTATTTGTGCACCATCAGCTGGGATTACAAACCCTGAAAAAATAGAAAAATTAGATTTAGCTATAAAAGCTTTAGAAGATATGGGATACAAAGTAATCGAAACGGAAAGTGTAAGAAAAGACGAAAATGGAAGAAGTGCATCTTCAGAAAAAAGAGCACAAGAGTTTATGGAACTTTTAGAAAACGATGAAGTAAAATTGATTATTTTTGCAAGTGGCGGAGATTTTCTATGTGAAATGTTAGATTGCTTGGATTTTGATAAAATAAGAACTTTAAAACCTAAATGGATGCAAGGTTATTCTGACATAACAGGAATCAGTTATTTATTTAACACTATTTTGGATATCCCAACAATGTATTCTCAAACAATAAAAGATTATGCAATGAAACCATTACATAGAAGTTTGGTTGATTGTTTGGAAATTGAAAAAGGAAATGAAATATCACAACAATCTTTTGAAATGTACGAAAAAGAATGGGATTTAGAAAATACTAATCCAGAAGCAACTTATAATTTGACAGAAAAAGTTGAATGGAAAAATATTTTTGGTGAAGATGAAATAACCATACAAGGTAGATCTATAGGTGGATGTTTAGATTGCATCAAATCGTATATAGGAACAAAATATGATAAAGTAAATGAATATTTAGAAAGACATAAAGATGACGGAATAATTTGGTTTTTGGAAGTTTTTGAAATGAACACAGCCGAACTTCAAAGAACATTATGGCAAATGAAGTCTTGTGGATATTTTAAATATTGCAAAGGAATAATATTTGGAAGACCATTATTTATTAGAGAAGATTATGATACCAATTTTAATGAAGCAGTCAAAAATTCATTAAAAGATTTACAAATCCCAATAATTTGTGATGCTGATATTGGACATGTTTCACCACAATTAGCAATTGTAAATGGAGGTATTTTAAAAATAATTTCAAAAAATGGTAAAGGAATAGTTGAAACTAAATTACAATAATATAAAATTGTGAAATAAAAGAAAATGAGGTAGTTTATGAAAGTAAAAGAAGATTTTGCTGAAATATCAGATGTTACAAGTATGACAGATTCAAAAAAAGAAGAATCAAAAGTAAAATCAAAAAGAGATTCTTCAATTGAGCTAATTAGAGTTGTTGCTTGCATGATTGTTGTATTAATACATTTGTCATTAAATGTATTTGCTGAATATCATGCGCAAGTGGATTGGAGTAGATTGTTTGAAAAATGTTTTTTATCAGATGGAGTACCACTATTCTATTTGATTATGGGATTTTTCTTAACAAATGGACGTAGTTATAAAAAAATTTGGAAAAACACATTAAAAAGAGTTGTTATTCCGGTTTTGATTTTTGTTTTATTTGCTCAAGTGTTTTTTATGTTTATTTTAAACAAACAACCACTAGAATGGTGCTTAAAAAATGCTTTTATTAATTTGAATATACAAGGGATTTTTAGAACAATAGTAACTGGAGATGTTGTTCATATAAATAGTATTTGTGCACATCTTTGGTACATAATTTCTTATTTAAAAATAACACTATGGATTCCTGTGTTGTGGCTTCTTTGCAAAGAAGAAGAAAATCCAAAACTTGCTAGAAGAATGATCATTGGTTTTGGAATATTAGCCACAATCATTAGAGATATTCAAAGATTCTATGTTTTACCAATAGGAGAAATCAAAGAATTCTTTATGATTGATTTGGATATCTTATATGTATTGTTGGGATATGAGATTTTTGTTCATAGAGATAAAATTAAAAACAATAAAAAACTTTGTATATTGTCAGGAATTGCATTTGTATTAATAAATGTGATTAGATATAAAATTGAGATGAAATATATGGTTATGAATAATTTCTTTGAAATTACAGGAAGAGAAACATTTGCCGATTGGAGACATACAGCGTTGAATTTTGTTTCAGCACTTTCATTATTCATGTTCTTCTACTCATTTGAAATTAAAGGTGAAAAAATAAGCAAAATTATAAATTGGATAGCGGATAAAACATTTGGAATTTATTTAATTCATTATGTGTTACTAGCAAAAATAGATTTATATAAATTTGATAAAATAGGAAATTTAGTTTATGAATTAATTTATCTATTCATAGGGCTTATAGTAATTTTTACAAGTTCATTGTTAATAACATGCTTGTTAAGAACCTTTAAAAATTTGATTTTTAAAGGATGTAATAAATTAGCGAATTTTAGAAAAAATGCTTAAAATAAATTGTAAAAATATGTATCTTTTTTTGAAAAGATATGATAAAATACGAATATTAAAAATAGGAGGGTCTAAAATATGGAATTAAAAAGATGTGCTCGTTGTGGTAAATTTTATGCATCAGATGTAGAAGTTTGCCAAGAATGTGAGAAAAAAGATTTTGCAGATTTAAGTAAATTAAAAGGTTTTTTTGCTGATTATTATGTTTCAGGAGTTACAAAAACAGAAATATCAGCTCAAACAGGAATTAGTGCGAGAAATTTAAATCGATATTTAGGCTATGAAGAATTTAGTGGTATTTATATTACAGAAGATGCAACTGGTATTAACAACGGAATATCAGAAGGAAAGATTAGCTTATAATATTGGGGGGATTTTGATGACAGACATAATAACAGAACTTCAAAAAAGAGGTTATATTGAACAATTAACACACGAAAATGAAATGAGAGAATTATTTCAAAAGGAAAGTGTTAGATTTTATATAGGTATAGATCCAACTGCTAATAGTATGCACATTGGTCACTTTGTTGCATTAATGGTAGCAGCAAGACTTCAAAAAGCTGGACACAAACCAATAATATTAATGGGTGGTGGAACTGCAGCAATTGGAGATCCTTCAGGAAGAACAGATATGAGACAAATGTTGACTCGTGAACAATTAGATAGCAATGTAGAAGCTATTAAAAAACAAGCAGAAAGATTTGTGTCTTTTGAGGGAGAAAATGCTGCTATAATAGTAAACAATGCAGATTGGTTACTAGATTTAAATTATATTGAATTTATGAGAGAAATAGGAAGTAAATTTACAATAAGTAGAATGCTTGCTCAAGAATGTTATAAAACAAGATTAGAAACAGGTTTAACATTTTTTGAAATGGGATACTTATTACTTCAAAGTTATGACTTCTTATATTTACATGACAAATATAATTGTAAAATGCAAATTGGTGGAAATGATCAATGGTCAAATATAATAGGTGGTGTTGAATTAATAAGAAAAATTGGAACAGAAGATTCTTATGGTTTAACATTCAAATTATTAACAACAGCTGAAGGTAAGAAAATGGGTAAAACAGCAAAAGGTGCTTTATGGTTAAATCCAGAAAAAACATCACCATATGATTTTTACCAATATTGGAGAAATATAGGAGATACAGAAGTAAGAAAAGTATTAACTTTACTTACATTCTTACCTGATGAAGAAATAGAACGTTTAGCTTCTCTTAAAGATCAAGAAATCAACGAAGCAAAAAAAGTTGCAGCTTATGAAATTACAAAATTAATTCATGGAGAAGATGAAGCGATAAAAGCAAGAGATGCAGCAGAAGCTCTATTTGGAAATGGTGGGAATTTAGACAATATGCCAACAACTAAATTAGAAGATATAAACATCTCTATTTTAGATGCGTTAGTTCAAACAGGAATCGCGCCATCAAAAGGACAAGCAAAAACATTAATTGCTCAAGGCGGAATTACATTAAACGATAATAAAGTCGAAGATATTACTTATAAATTAAGTGAACAAGATTTTACAGAAGGATATGCAATTCTAAGAAAAGGAAAAAAAGTATATCATAAATTAGAAAAATAAATATATCAAAATTATACATAAATAAAAGGTAGTAAGTAATTTTTGCTTACTACCTTTTATTTTGGAATAAGAGTTATATCTTGAAAATGTTATGTAAATATGTTATAATTCTCGTCGGTACATTTTTCTTTGAGGGTTATTATAGATAGTTAATATCTATTGTTTCTAACCTTCATAAGCTAAAATAATACAACAAGGAGGTTTACTATATGAATGTACTTGAAACTATGTATCAACTCAAACATTTGCGGGAAGTAAAACATACAACCTTGGATCCTAAAGGTCCGGGGGTTGTGAGAATTCACCTGGTTCCGCCAAGACTTGGAAAGATGAAAGCTCCAAGTGCAGTTATTTTAAATGGCAAGGATATTTTGCCTCTTAATCCAGCATGGGCAATCATGCTTTCCGAATTTATTGATCAAACCAATAAGCGAAGCGGAAAAAGATTGACCGAAATTGATATAAGAAAAATCAAAATGGATACCTTGGCTAAGGTGAAGAAAATTTATTTTAGAACGCAACACGAAACTTTAAGGCAAGACCTTGAACACATTTTTGGGGTAATTTTAGATGTTGCACATGGGAAAACTCCTAATGCAGATATACCTCATATGAGTATTGCAGAATATGCAGAATTTATGAACGCTCCACACAGAATGGATTTGATGATTAGTAGTATGACCAAAGATGGCTGTTGGCACTGTAATCAAAAGTGTACAAACTGTTATGCTGCTGGACAACCACAAGCAGATGTTAAAGAACTTTCGACAGAAGAATGGAAGAAAATCATTGATAAATGTCGAAAAGCCTTTATTCCTCAGTTAACATTTACAGGTGGTGAGCCTACCTTAAGAAATGACTTAGTCGAACTGGTGGAATATTCTCAATGGTTTGTAACAAGACTTAATACCAATGGCATTCTTCTGTCAGAAGAACTCTGTGAAAAACTATATGAGGCAAGCCTTGATAGTGTACAAATCACTTTGTATTCGTCCGTTAAAGGGGTGCACGAAGAGTTAACAGGAGCTCACGCTTTTGATAGAACTATTCAAGGTATAAAGAACGCGTTAAATGCAGGTTTAAATGTAAGCATCAATACTCCACTTTGTAAAATCAACAAGGACTATGTCAAAACCCTAGAATTCTTAAATGAGCTTGGTATAAAATATGTATCTTGCTCAGGTATCATTTATACTGGAAACGCAAGAAATGAAGACGCTAAGAAAAATCAAATGACTTCAGAAGAGCTTTATGAGGTATTGAAAAAAGCAAAAGAATTTTGCGATGCAAATGATATGGAGATGTCATTCACTTCTCCGGGACAAGTACCCGAAAAAGATTTGAAAAATATTGGTTTGCAAGTTCCTACTTGTGGAGCTTGTATGAGCAATATGGCAATTGCTCCAAATGGTGATGCTGTGCCTTGTCAAAGCTGGTTGGATGTTAATGCGTATTTAGGAAATATGCTGAAAGATCCGTGGAAACGAATTTGGAATGCACCACTTTCCATAAGTACTAGAAAATTTGCAGCAAAAGTAGATCCACATTGTCCATTGAGACAAGGATTCTAATGGGGGTAGCATAATGCAAAAAGCGATAGACATCAAAAAAACAATAATAGCTCTGATTCTTTTGGTAGTGTTTCTGTGTTTTCCGATGGATGTTTTGGCGGTAGAAAATCCGCTGGATGAAATCCAAGATTATACAATCCAAATTGATATGAGAAAAGATGGAACTATGGATATTAAATATCATATCGAATGGAAAGTCTTGGATGACGATTCTGAAGGACCTCTTTCGTGGGTAAAAATCGGTATTCCTAATAAGAATGTCGACGAAATGAAAGGATTAACCGACAACATTGATGATATCAAATTTAACAAACAGTCAGATCAAGTTTATGCGTATATATATTTCGATAGAGATTATCACGCAAATGAAACAATAACTTTTGAATTTTCCATTCATCAGAGCAATATGTATGTGATTGATAAAGAAGCTCATATGCTTAGATACTCATTTACAGCAGGTTGGTTTGATGAAATTGAAGTGAAGAATATCACAATCAAATGGAACGCTAAAAATGTTTTGAATTCAACTTCACCAGAAGAAATTACAGATGGTTATCTGATTTGGAAAGATAGTCTTTCATTTGGAGAAAAATTAAATGCATCTGTGTATTATAATTTGGATGCGTTTGAAGCCACTGAAGAAGGACAAGTTAAAGAAGATGATGGCATCGGTGCTTTTGGAGTAATTTTGATTATCATTCTTGTTATTCTAGTTATTGTATTTATCCTCGCTGTTATCGATGATGGTTATGGTGGAGGTAGTGGTTTCGGAGGTTCGAGAACATATATCTACAGTGGCAGAAGTAGTTGTGCCTGTGCTAGTAGTTGTGCATGTGCATGTGCTTGCGCTGGCGGTGGTAGAGCAGGTTGCTCTAAAAAAGATTTTTATAACACAAATGTTGAATCGGATACATTGAAAAAAGTATTAAAAGAAAAAGTATAAAACTGAATATTGTATTAAAATAAATGCAGAGAAATTTCTCTGCATTTATTTGTTTATATAAATAAAATTAGGTATTATGTTGAAAATGTTATAATAAATTGATAAAATTAAATAGTAAATGGTTGTATAAGAACTAAAATTATATTTACAAATAAATCAATGGTAAAGAAGGAAAAAAATATGAGCAAAAAATTAATTTTTGGAATTATAATGGCAATATTAATTATTATAATTGGATTAACTTTTGGAATAAGTTCAATAGTGAAATTTACAAGAATGCAAATTTTAATTTCTGATGTAAAAGAAAATATTCTAAAAAATAATTATTATTTAAAAATCCAAACTAATTATAGAGGAGAAACTCAAGAGATAGAAGCTTTTTATAGAGACGGAATAGGAAAACAAAAATCGGAAGAAGGATGGTATACTTGGACTGACGGAAAAAAAGCTTATTTAGTGGATGAAGATAAAAAATATTTGAAAGAATTGAGTATTGAAGATGATATTCAATTGCTAGTAACTAGTACAAGACTTATTAGTCTTTATCCAACAATTTCTAACAATGCTTTTGAAAGATTTTTTATAATGGGAAATATAGAAAATAAAATAAAAACAGTAAAAGAAAATGGGAATAAATATACTTATATAGAGTTAAATGGAAAAGGTTACACTAAAATGTTTTGGTTAGAAAAAAATACAAATACTTTAGTAAAATCAAAAATAGAATTTTCTAATGGAGAACAGTATGAATTTAAATATGAAGTAAAATATTATCAAACAAAAATATCAGATATAGAATTACCAAAATTAGATGAGTATACAAAGTTAGAAGACACAACAAAAGATATAATAAAAGAAAAAGAGTTTACTTTTTAATAAGTAAACTCTTTTTTCTTTAAAACTTTCCGTTTGTATAATCTTTTCCTTCAAATCTGCTTCCGGATTTTACTACATTAATAATTTCTTGTATTTCATCTAAAGTTTCATCCAAAATGTCTATACGAATAGAATCACAAATTATATCATCATATTTTACTGATAATGTTTTACTATTATAAATTGTAGTTAAAGTCGATGTGTTGTCAGGAACTATTCTAAATTTAAAATCCATTCTATCTTTTAAATAAAATAAAGAATTATTCAAACATGTTTTATTACAGTCTTTATAACATTTATTTGATTTTCCAAGATAACAATAACCATTTGTCATTACTGGAATTTTACCATAAACAATAACTTCTTGTCCTAAATTAGCATTTTGATTTATAGTGTTGATTTCTTCTTTTTCAAGCTCAACAGAAGATGTGAAACAAGAAAAATTTAAATTTGCTAAATTTTGAGCTGATATATTACTATAAGTATTTAAGTTAAAGTTTGCAATTAAATCAAGATTAAATTTAGAAACACTTTCTAATTGTGAAATATGAGAAATTACAAAACCTTTAATATTAAATTTTGATAGTATTTTTTCAAAATTGATTGCATTTTCTTTTTTATCTTTTATTATATGAGGCATATAAATATATGTGTTAAACAAACTAGTTAATGTATTTAAAGTGTTCTCAAATTTTGTGTTAATAAAATAATTCAAAGGTATATATAATTTATCAATATCTGATAATGCATTATATGCAAAATCTGGATTTATAATATTTAGTAGTAATGAAAGTGGTTTATAATTTGAAGTTAATGCGTTAAAATTACTTTCTGAAACAGAAGGTAAAGATATAGTTGTTGATTTTAATTGATGAGTGTGTTTTTCTAAAACCAAATTTTCTAATTTCTCTAAAGCAGTTCTTCTCAAATCATTTAAAATTCCCATTTGAACAAATAAATTATCGTCTAAAATAACATTAATATTTTTAAACTCAAATTCAGTGTTTCCGGTTTTTGAAAGTTGTTCTATAATTTTTTCTTTTTCAATAGGTCTATTTAATGCAGTAGAAGGAATGGCTTCAAGAACAATATTTGATTCTAAACCTTTATAAAATTTTTCGTCAGACCAAACTTTAAATGAAATAGGAGTATTTTCTTTTAATATTATTTCACCATTTAATTTTACTTTTCTAAAATTTTTATCTTCTTTAAAGGTAGGAGAGATAGTTTTATTTAATTTTGCTGTCTCAATCCTATAGATTTTATTTCCAACAGAAATTTTTCCTTTCATTCTACCGATTTTTACAAGCTTACCTTTTTCTAAAGTTTCAAAGTTTTTATTATCAATCATTAATTCAGAAATTGTATAACTTTCATTGTTTATAGATATCCTATCTCCAACAGATAATGTGTTTTCAAGTTTTAATTTTAAATGACCTTTATTTTCATTTATATGAGTGATTGTTCCTACATAAATCCCCATATTATTAGGTTTTTCTTTAAAGATTAATTCTTTATTAGGTGTTGGTTTAAAGTGACCTGTAGAAAATCCACCTCTATTAAATACTTGAGTGATTTCTTCTTTGTCTGTAAGAGATGTTTCTGGATTTTGTATATCTAAATTTTTTCTTATCATTTCTTTTAAAACAGAATTTTCAAGTTCGATATTGTTTAAAATTAAATCTATATATTTTCTATAATGTTTTGTGACTACGCCAACATATGTTGGTGTTTTCATACGACCTTCAATTTTAAAAGAATCAATTCCCATTTTTATTAATTCTGGTAAATATTCAATACCAAAGTTATCTCTAGGACTCATTAAATAACCTTTATCAAGAGAAATTGCTTTATCATTTTTTTCTTCAATAAGTTCATAAGGTAGACGGCAAGGTTGTGCACAAAGACCTCTATTTCCAGAACGTCCACCAATCATACTAGACAATAGACATTGTCCAGAATAAGAAATACATAACGCTCCATGAATAAATACTTCCAGTTCAATATTTGTATTTTCACGAATATATCTAATTTCTTCTATAGAAAGTTCACGAGATAATACTACGCGGCTAAAACCTAATTTTTCAAGTTGTTTAACTCCATCTAAATTATGAACTGTCATTTGAGTGCTTCCATGTAATGGAATTTCTGGATAATGTTTTCTTAAGAAATTGGCTAATCCTAAATCTTGAATAATAATAGCATCAACACCAAAGTTATATGCATTAACAGCAAGCTTAACAGCTTCATCAAATTCTTCATTTTTTATTAGTGTGTTTAATGCTAAATGAACAGAAACATTTCTTAACTTTGCATATTTAATTGCCTCTTTAAGTTCATCTCCAGCAAAATTGGTTGCTTTTGCTCTAGCGCTAAAAGAAGATGCACCTAAATATACTGCATTAGCTCCATTTTGAACAGCTGCTTTTAAACATTCGAAATCTCCAACAGGAGATAATAGTTCATAATTTTTCATAAATTTTCCTTTCAATTATCTAGTATAATATTTATATATATTATTATTTAAAGTGTAATTTTATAAAAATAACACATACATTATATTATAAAAAACTGCAAAAGTAAACAATTAGAAGTGTTTAAGCGAATAAATAGAAATAATATTTTGTATAGAGATTTACATTTTAACAGATTATATATAAAATAGATTTATTAAAGATATCGTATTTGATTTTATAGATAAAGAGAAGAGGTGCAAATTTGGGAAAAAGAAGTTTAGACCATGAAGTGAAAAAATTAAATCTTGTAAAAGTGTGTCTTGCAATTATATTACTTGTTTTAGTTGTTATTTCTGTTATTTATTTGGTAAAAACAATTAATAAATCTAATATAGAAGAAATAAGAGATATTAGCAAAGAAAATATAGTTAATCAAGAATACAATACAGTTGAAATTCCAAAAATAGAAAATAATATAGAAAAAATTGCATCAGACTTTGGTGGACAAATTATTGAGAAACCAAAAGCTGACACTTATTACATTGCAAAAGATGGCGTAAATTATACAGCTTATTCAGACGGAGAAATAGTTCAAGGAACAGTTATTCCTTGGGATGGTAAAGAGGCAAAACCAGCAGTAGATGAAGCTGGAAATATAAATATATATAGTGCTGCAGAATTGGCTTGGGTAGCAAATAGAGTTATATCTGGAGAAAAAAATTTTAATGGAGTAACAATAACTCTAAGAAGTAATATAGATTTAGGTGGCAGAAAAACAGAAGATGGATCTTGGGAAGGTCCTTTATGGAATTCGATTATTGGATTTTTAGAAGGAGAAGCTAATCAATTAGGTGATGTTGCAAAGGAAACTTTAGAAGAAGATTTGGATATAAAAAATGAGAATTTAAAAAGATTTGCAGGAGCATTTAACGGAAATGGTTGTTGGATAAGAGGAATGAGGATTGATACACAAAAAAGATATCAAGGATTATTTGGTTATCAGTCAGGTGTTATTTCAAATTTAACAATAAAATATAGTGATGTGAAAGCTGGAGAAAGTTCTGGAATTTTAGTTGGATTGAATGAAGGAAAAATAAAGAATTGTAGAGTTGAAAATTCTTCGATTACATCAAACGAAAAAACAGGCGGCTTAGTAGGAATAGCAATGACTAATTCTATTGTGGAAGACTGTAAAATAGATAAATTTTCAAATGTTTCTGGTAAAAAGAATATAGGTGGTTTGATTGGATACATTAATAATAATGTGACAATTCAAAATTTAACAAATGAGTCAACAGTAAAAGGAGATGAATATATTGGTGGTATAGCAGGAGTTTCTTTTTATGGAACAACATTTAAAAATTTAAATTCAAATGGAAAAATAGAAGGAAAATTGTATGTAGGTGGACTGGTTGGATATTCACAAACTGATGTAGAAAATTCTGTAAATAACGGTTTGGTAGTCGGAGAAAAATATGTTGGTGGTTTAGTTGGTTTGAATCATGAAATGGGAAATGTTATTAATTCTATAAATAATGGGAATATAAAAGTTTTTAACGAAAATGCTGGAGGAATAGTTGGAATAAATAACGGATCTATCACAAGTTGTTATAATACTGGAGAAATAGATTCGACTCAAACAGACAAATTAACTATTGGAGGAATTTGTGGTCAAAATCTTTCAGATAGTTTTATAAATACTTCTTATAATATTGGGAAAATAAGAAATCAAAATTATGCTGGTGGAGTTGTTGGTGCGGATTTTGGATCAATAACAAATTGTTTTTGTTTAAATAGTTGCTTAGAAAAAGATACTGAAGACACTGATTATAAAACTACAGAAGAAGAAATGAAGAACAATATAATATTTAAATTAGGAAATGATTATAAAACAGATGAAGAAAATAAGAATAATGGATATCCAATATTAAAGTGGCAATAATAAGATTAATACCTTTATTTTATATACAAGCGTATATAATTAAAGGTATTTTTATTTGTGCTGAATTTACATAAAGAACTACAAAAGTTTACGCGCATTGACTTTTTGAAAAAAAATGATATAATAAATACATTGTTTTTTTAATATGGATTTTTAAATTTTAATGAATATATAAAGGAGAAGTCGACATGAATAGTAAAATCATTAGAGTTATTAATCTTTTCCTTGTTTTAATTTGCATAGCATCTTTGGTATACATAATTTATTATACCGGTAGTTTAAAACAAGAAGAAAAATATTTTGGCCACTTAGCAGAAGAAATAGAACAAGTTGAAGATGTAGTAGTGAATGAAGAGGTTAAGGAAAAGAATGAAGATGAATTAAAAAATCCAAAGTTTGAAGAAATTATTGTTAAAAATGAAACTACAGAAGAAGTTCGGAATACGGTTTTATCAAAATATGAGAATTTATATCAGCAAAATTCGGATATGATAGGATGGATTAAGATTGAAGATACAAAAATTAACTATCCTGTTATGCAAACAGAAATAAATAATCCGAATTTTTATATCAACAAGGATTTTAATAAAAAGGCAAGTGTTTCTGGAACTCCTTTTATAGATTCGAGATGTACATTAGAAAGTGAAAATATCATCATTTATTCGCATAATATGAAAAATGGTACAATGTTTGGAGGGTTAACAAAATATAAGGAAAAAGAATACTATAGAAATCACAGAATAATTATTTTTGATACTCTCTATGAAGAAAGAAAGTACGAGATTATTGCTGTAGTACTTTCGAAAGTTGTTTATAGTGGAGAATCTACAGAAGAAACATTTGAGTTTTATAATTACATTGAACTTAATACTGAAGAATTATTCGATGAATATGTGGCAACATTAAAAGAACAATCACTATATGATACGGGAGTGAGTGCAGAATATAATGATAATTTAATTACTTTGGTAACCTGTAATTATCACACTGAAGATGGAAGATTACTTGTAGTTGCCAAACAAATACAATAGTTTTTTTAAAAGCATCCTTGTTAGGATGCTTTTTAATTTTGCAAGAATAATAAATGTTTTGTTGCTTTTAAAATAATTGGTTAACGTAAGTTGACTTGTGGAGTGTAATATGGTATAATAATCGATGCATTTTATGCATATAAAAATTTCATGAGGAGGTAGACACAAAATGAAAACTAATCGGAGAAAAGGTTTGTCGTTTTTCATAGTAATGTTAATGCTATTTAACATCTTCTTTGGAACGACGACAACAGTATTTGCGGCAGATTCAGAATCGCCGGATAACGATGTAGGAAGTGCAATTGTACAAGATGAATCGTCTTGTGGTAAAGAAGCACATACTCATACGGAAAAATGCTACGATGAAAGCATGACACAGCTTGTATGCGAAAAAGAATCTCATGTTCACGAAGATTGCATTGCAAGCGAGAGTTCTGTATGGAATGGTATTCAAAATCCCGTTGAAGTAAGAAAAGGTGAAAACGGTTATACATTTCTATCAGTATACCCTGCTCGTGCATATGAAATGAGCAATCATATGGTATCAACTGATGGTGGTGGACATAACGATATTCCACAGACACTGATTATGGTGGATGCAAGTGAAGATTATACTTGGAATGCGGATGGTATTTACTCTTTTGGCGTAAGTAATTATGAAATACTATATTGTTGTGATGTAGAAACAGGATACAACGATGGTATTTATTATAAGCGCTTGAATTTGGAAGATAGTAGTTATTATGACGAAGAGGATGCAGCGCATATTCGTAGCATTATAACTAATTCTTATCCGTATGTTTCCATTGAGGAAATGAAAGATAATCTTTATCAAGAGGGCTTTGAATATGCCTATGATTTAAATCGGGCAGAAATTATCACCGCGGTACAAGCTGCAATTTGGGCATACGCAAACGAGGATACGAATTATATTTATAGTCGTACATTTGATGTAACTTCAAATCCTCAGTGGGGAACTGTTGCTCATGATTATACAAATCAGTTGGATGTATGGTGGACAATAGGAACTCGTAAATTTTCTACTGATAAGATTGTAGAAGAACGAATTAATAAGCTAATCGAACATTTAAAACAGCAAACTGCAGTCTATGCGGAAAAAAATCAGATTGTTATTTCGAAACTGGAAGTTGTAGATGCTATTCCTGTTCAAGGAAAAGATGATTTTTACAATGTTGTAATGCAGGTAAAAATGAACAACAGTGGTAGTAGCGAAGCTGATAATTTACGATTGACTGTTTTCAGAAACGGAGAAGTGTGTGTAGAAAAAGCGATAGAACTTGGTGTGGAAGTATATGATTTAAGCATTGAAGCAAAAAATGGAGATACGATTGAAGCAGTTGTATCTGGAGAACAAATTTTGCCTAAAGGTGTATACTTCTATGAACCTGAAGGCGGTCGTGACATTTCACAGTGTTTAGTTGGTGTTGCAGAAGGTGAAACGAATGTTTATGAGAAAGAATCATTTGTTTTAGAAATCGAAAATTCGATAGATGTTGATTTAGTATTGCAAAAAACGGACGAAGAAGGTCGGCCTTTAATCGGATCTAAGTTTGAACTATATGTCAAAGGTAATGGTTTTGATGAGAACAATGGAGTTGATGCTCCTGCTGAAGTAGATACGGACGAAGAATCGACAATTTTTGTAGGTTCTTACGATGTTGATGAAAATGGTCAACTGATTTTTGAAAATCTTCTTCCTGGATGTTACAATCTCCTTGAGATTGAAGCTCCAGAAGGATACGAAAAATTAGCTTCAGTGATTCAGTTCGAGGTTACTGAAAATGGTGAAATTATTCTTGGTGAAGACACTGGGATTGAGGAATTTGTGCGCATTGAAGAAAATAATATGTATGTAATAAACCAAAAAACGCCAGACCCTGACCCAGATCCTGATCCTGACCCTGATCCTGATCCTGATCCAGACCCTGACCCTGATCCAGACCCAGATCCTGATCCTGATCCTAACCCTGATCCAGATCCTGATCCTGACCCTGATCCTGATCCTGATCCTGATCCTGATCCAGACCCTGACCCTGATCCAGACCCAGATCCTGATCCTGATCCT
>JAEIGA010007382.1_pt1 | contig 16721 bp, 24 predicted proteins | sample 9270691 | NCBI WGS metagenome assembly JAEIGA01 (sample SAMN17057246, study PRJNA624740) | gut metagenome | biome: biome; isolation source: fecal sample | host: Bos grunniens | place: China: Xizang | collected 2019
AGGAACTGAACTAATATATTTGCCCTCTTGTTGCATTATATCGATTGCTGCTCTTATTTTTCTACTAGCATCACGCACATAAATTTCATTCACCCACGTATGAACGCCTGCCATATCATGAGTTTTTGGATTAAAAGTATCATATCCTTCACCAATGGTCAGAACTCTCTTTCCTGTCTCTAAAATATTTTCCAAAAACAATTGTACCTTCGCATTATGCCGACCCAACCTTGAGAGGTCTTTTACAATTATCACATCTACCTTGCCTGTGTTTAAATCCATTTTTAATCTATCAAAGTCTGGTCTGTCCATTATGTAGCCACTAACACCATCGTCTATATAAAAATCACTGATAATCATGTTATGTTCTTTAGCAAATGCTTCAATGATTTTTTTCTGATTAGCTATGCTGACACTTTCATTATCTCCGTCTTCTCTTGATAATCTACAATATGCTACTACAATTTGAATTTTATTTCTTAGCATCTTTATACACCTCATCACATTGTTATTAGTTTTATTATAACATTGTTGGTAAAAAATAAAAGGCCAATTTATTTACTCTTTAGGAAATCTTTTAAATTTTCTTTTAAATTTTCTTTTCCACTAATAATGACATATACCTTTTCTCCAATCATTTTGTATTGTTCTCGTATTTGTTTAGCTTCTTCCTCAGATTGCACATAGTAAATATGTAATTTCATATATACCTCCTTAAAAATAAAAGCGGTGATATTACTACCACCACTATATTGAGTTATTTTATTATTTGTCCTTTGCCATATATCCGAAATATGTATTATCTATTGCTATATACGGAACATATCCTTGCCAAGAAAAATGATATCCGGCTCGAAAATATAAGCAATACGAAGGAAGTGTAACACCATTTGTGAGTACATAATCCACTGCTTCATAGTTTGTAGCAGTTGGAGTAACATAAGGAATTTGTGATGCTGGAGTAAATTGCCCACTAGCATAAATTACACTATTAATTGAATTTCCCCAATATCCACTATGCATTCTATTAATTACAATGGAAGTTATTGCTTTTTGACATTCAAGGCTTTCTGTATTAGCCTCTAAGAAAATTAATCTTGCTAATGTTTCTCTGTCTTCTGAAGAAATATTATATTTATATGTAGCAACAGTTTCTACTGGTTGTGGGACAACTATCTCTGTTGATTGCTTCATCATTTGAAACACTTCTTGCGAAATTTTAGGACTTTCTTCATTTAATATTTCTTGATTCATTTCAGATACTTCTGGATGTTTTATAATCATAAGATCAGAAGTTGTAGTTTCTTCGGTTGTCGTTATGTTTGCCGCAAACACAACTATTGTTGTTATAAAAAGTATTATCAATATATTTCTAATCGCCCCCAAAAGGGGCGCTCGTTTATTACTCATTTGATTATCCTCCTATTAATCATTTTGTATTGTTAAATTAATTTGTTCCTGTGGAACCATGTCCACCTCTATCAATATTATTATTTAATGAATCTTCTATAAACTCGATTTTAGGTTGATGTTCCATAATTCTAAATTGGCAGATACGGTCATTTACATTGATAATCGTATCTCTAAGAGCATAAGCAGGCATAAACCACTGATCGTTAGGCCCAGAGTAGCTTTCATCAATCACGCCTTGTGAATTGGTTTGAATAATACCAAAGTTTTTAAATGTAGAACTACGTGGAACTATATGTGCCTCATATCCTTTCGGTAGTTGCATAGCCACACCAAGAGGAATGAGTTTAAATTTTCCAGCTTTAATTTCTATTGTTTCGGCTGCACGAAGATCAATCCAATCTGATTTGCCGTTGATATAACAAAGTTTATCGATTTTATCTGTAAAATATTTGATTTTAATTTCCATTTTGATTACTCCTATCTTTTTGAACAATTTTATCAAATTCAATTGGTGAATCGGCAGTTTTTAACTTCTGATAATCATCATCTATTATTTTGTAAAGTATATATTTTCCAAGAGCATTTTTTGTTATAATATAATGTTTCATATCATCAAAGATGTATGTTACCATAATTTTTTCATATTTTGTTATCTGCATTGTTTAAAACTCCACCATTCTAATCATTTTGTTTAGTCTTCAATTTTGACAATTTTATATTTGCCACAATTACATTCTGTTTCTTCACCTTTGGCAAGTGCTTCTCTAAATGTGGAGCAAATACACTTAGTATCTTCATTCCACTCAAGGGCACACGGACAATAACCTCGTGTTTCCTGGAGTTGACGATTGACCTCGGCAACAAGTTCAAGGTCATCATTTAAAATAATTTTATATTTAGCCATTATGATATCACCTCTGCATCGTTTATTTGTAATGATAAATTATATATGAACTCTTCAAGATTATCATCCTTATTAAGTTCATACAATTCAATCTTATGAGTTTTGCAATACTGTCGTTTTTGTTCATCTCTAGCTAAAAACTCTTGATGCTTTTCTTCTGGTAGCTTAAATGTATTATAATAATGCTCTTGTCCCTGATATTCAATCAAACACCATAATCTTTGATTGCAATCAAAGATAGCAAAATCAAATCTTAATGGATGCATCTTTCCTCTTAAATCTGGAAAAGTATATTGTCTTTTATAATTAATATTGTTTTCATCTAATAATTTTGCAATATACTCTTCCATTCTTGACATTACACATCCACAAGATTGAGTGTCTCCCGTTCGTAAATAAGAAGATATTACAGTGCATTCGTTGCCACAATCACACTTGCATCTCCAATTTGCTCTACCTTTTTTGGAGCCAACATATTCAATTACTGTAAGTTTACCAAATCTTTGCTCAGTTAAATCTATGGTACAAGCCTGTGATATTCTTTCTTTATTCCAACATCCACAAGATACTATTGACCCATTTCTTAAATGCTGACCTTTAACTTTAGTAATCCCGCCACAACTACATACACACCACCATTCAGCCTGTCCGCCAGTCGATGGGGCTTTGCTAATTACGGTTAATCTACCAAATACTTTTCCTTTTAAATCTATTATTTTACTCATTTTTTATCAGTCCAAAATTTATATGTTATGTCTTCCCATATATTAGATGGTTTATTGATTTGTCGATACATTCTCTGGTTTGTTGTTTTAGAGGTTAGCCCCCCAAGGTCGCCATCATAGGCTCCGACTTTAACATAATCAAAACATTGTGCTACATTATACAACGATAACCTTGAAGATAACCCACTATATAAAGCAACATTTAATCCATAGTAATCAACTATATGTGCTAATTGCATCAACTCTATCACATTTTGGTCTCCACCCATAAAACACACACAGGTAATTAATCCTTTGTATTTTTCAATTAATCCTACTAAGTCATCCAATATATAATTGCCTTTATATTCCCACAAATATTTACTGTGGCAACCCTCACATTTGTGAGGGCAACCACTAATATTTATTGCGAGAGTTACTTCGTCTGGAACCTCTTGGAATACAATGCTATATCCAAGATATTTTAACTTATTCATAATATCTCTTCTTTGCTTCTTTCTGACGTGCTTCCGAGAACGCAGATACTCTCTTGAGGTATCCTATAATTCTAGTGAGATAATCAATGTTTGTGCTGCCACATTTTTCACAACTATTGAGACGATGTTTGCTAATATAACCACAATCATTACAAATTGTATTTGGAATATTAAATGTGTAATAAGAGCATCCAGTTTTAATAGCGTCTCTCATAATCACTTTGTATTGTTCTTTGGAAAGATGTTCATTAAGATTACCATGAAGGGCTGAACCACCATCAAGATATTTAGTTAGTTTCTTTCCGTGAAGAATGAACTTATCTACAAGATTTGTAGTATCATCTTCTACAATATAGAAATAACTATTATAACAATCTCTAGGTACAAAATAACCATCCTCTTTATCCCATTTTGCATTCTTAACACCGAGATTTTCTGCTGGTACAAATTCTGTGTTAAACATAACTTCTTCTGTACGAGCAGCTTTGTTTAATTCATATATGGGTTTTAAAATCTTTTCACAGTATTCAAAATACTGTTCATTCGGAGTGATAGGAATTCTCAAGAATTCAGCCCCTTCTACAAAACCATTAACTCCGATAGTGAGAAATTGTTTTTCGAGAGAGATAAATCCGGCATCATAAATAGGTAAAAGTTTTGCTTTAAAATTATCTTTCATAATTTCATTAAATGCCAAAAGGTATTTATGTACTCTTTCAACCTGATCTTTTACGGCATCAGAAATATCAATGTTGTTTCTTACTGCATTTTGCACAAGACGGTTGATATTGATTGTGATAACACCCTTTGAACCCGTTGATACACCACCAGCCCCAAGTGTAAATGAAAATGTATTATCTTGAAGTTCATTTCTTAATCTACAACACGAAGCCAAAGAATCCACACTATCACTTGTGTACGTAAAGAATGAATGACCCTCAGAGTACATTTCTGCGGCAAAATCAAACCATTCTTGATCAGCATAATCATTGCCGTTATTTAAGAGATTCATTGTTTCTACTGGGTATGTCAAAGGGTCTTTAAGTCTTTCGTTGTTAAACCACTTCATATATCTTTTCTGCAACCAACTTACACTTTCCCACTGAGGTTCTGTATCGTCAGGGAATAGAAAATCGTGAAAAATACCATCAAAATAATATTTATCAAAATAAGCACAATTCCAAAAAACACTCTGATATCCACGTGCGGCGGCGGGTTGATTTATAGAATGAACTACTTGTTCAAACTTGTCGGTAATTAATTTGTCAATGGTTCTTGGATATAAACCAAGTGTTGCCATCTGTTCAGGGTGCTTATAATAATCATCACCATATTCTCTACGAATAAAGTAATCGAGATATGTTAAAAACTCTGGTGTCGATACAGCACCTGCAAACTGTGCCGCAATTGCAAAAACAAAATTAATAAATTCACCACAAAACGAATCAAGGTGTTTGGGTGGTCCAGATATGCCCCCCACTGATTTTAATCCTTCATAAAGAAAGGGATACATTGTAACTGATACACAATAAGGCATAACCGAAGTTTCATCGTGCTTATATATCAAATGTTCTTCTAATTCTTGTATATATGTATTGGCTAATTCTTCGTCATACATTTCTGTTAATTTATTAATCATTAACAATCTATTTGTACCGATTAAATCTCTTTTAGGTAATTCGTTTTGCATTGTTGCGATATTTTTATTTTCTACATTTGCATTTTGGTCAACTTCACTACCACTTGAAGCATTGACTGCTTTTTTATATTTGTTAATAAAATTTACGTGTTTTTCATAACTACTATACTTACCCATTGTTCTGCTCCTTTACCCAATTAATCGCTGTCTTAAAATCCATTACTACACCATCAACTTCTAATTTAGGTGCGGTTGTAAAACCTTTTGATTTCATTAATTCAATATCTGTTATGTTTTCATATTGAATACCTTTTTCATCCAATCTGCTTTTAAGTCTTAGACAGTTTGGACACCCATGCTCATATAAAATCACTTTTCCCATTCCTTCATCTTCCTTTCTATATTGTTGATATATTTGATAATATCTCGCCAATTGGAAGCTCGATATATATCATAAGCATACTCTTTTGAAGAACTTCTGTTATAAGGATAGTCTAAACAAATTCTTTCACAAGTGTTGTTTATTAACTGTTCTAAGCAATCATCTATCATTACATCTACACGAAGCAACCCTTTGTTTTTAATACGAATGATGTCATCTATATCTATGGTTGGGAAAAATTTCGATATCCAATTACATTTCCATTCAAAGTTGCACTCGTGAGTAGCGGTTGCCAAATATACTTTATGCCCCATATTAACTAACATATTTATGCCCCATTGAGAATCCGGCAATGGCTTAAGAGAATCCCAAAGTTCTTTTTCTTTAAACAATTCCGTAATTCCATAAGCATCTTCTTGTGGTAGGCATTCAAACAAATTGTATGTAGTCATATCAGATATTTGAATATCTTTGCCAAAACGAGAATTATATAAAGTAATAACTTGGTCTGTAAGATTGTTTAACACATTATCTATATCTACACATATAATCATTCTGACGCGTCCTCCTTATTCATAAATAATCCTTCTACACTACATATCCATTTAAGCACCGATACTGATTTTGCTAACTCGGTATTTGGTATAACATAGTCAACAGCCATATTCTTTTTCATATCACGAAACTGTTGTCTCTCCGATAAAGAACGGCTACGATATACATTCATATCATCTCCACGAGATTTTGCTCTCTGCTTTCTAATTTCTTCTGGTACATTAATATATACAGTTACAATTCGAAGATTTGGAAGGTTTAGAGATTTAAGAACCTCAACCCCAAATGTATCAATGACATAAATGTCTGTAACATACAATTGGTCTATTGTTGACCAATACCTACAACCATTAATTTCCGTGTAAGCTGCAACTTGACCTGCTTCAAGCATCTTTTGATAGTCTTCTTCGGTGACAAAAATGTGGGTATCTCCTTCATTAGTTCTTCTTGGACGAGTAGAATAGCTAATCAACTGACGATAACCTGTTTTCTCACAAAGTTTGTTAACTAGTGTATCTTTTCCAGCAGATGACTCAGCCATCACACATAAAAGTACATGCTCTTTATTCATTGTTTCCACCACCTTTGTTGCAAGGGAAAAATTCATCACACTTTCCATTGCGATAAACACAATTTGGCACAAGCACCTTAGCTTCATTGTACTCTGGATTTGTTATATATACCTCAGCAACAATCTTCTCCATCACTGCTCTTGTCAATTCTTCTGCTTGCTGACAAAGCCTTTTTCTTGACATAAACATTAACTCTTGTGTATTTATAGACATAATATGTGATACAATTTGTCCTTGTGGTAAATCAGCTCTAGTAATTTCTTCATCACGAAAAACCCTATCATCTCTTTGAGTAGACACATAATGATTTACACCAATATGATGACGCACAAAATGCACACTAACATAATATGGAACTTCCATTTTAATACCAAACCACAATTCTCTCAATGGTGAATGTTCTGATTTTAGAAGTTTTATCTTCCATTTATCATCGGGAAGGGTTACGGCTGTCTTGCCAATGGTATTTAATGTACAAGTTTTACACCACATCCAATCTTCTTCGGTGGGGTGTTTTAAAATTTCTACTTCAAAATCCATTGTCACACCTCCAAAAAATGTATTCCATGATAGATCATAGCGCACTCAACACTATCAAAATAATTACCATCTTCATCACAGCAACATTCTTCTATATCATCTGTAATTTTGGAATTACATTCTGCACAAACTCCAATTACTCTTACATCTTCATTCATTGTTTTCACCATCCTTAGGGATAAATTTTTCTTTTTCATACAATACTCCATTGATGGGATGGATATTAATAACATCCAAAGGCATCAATCTATTAGATCTTGGTATGTCTTTCCATGCTTCATTCATTACATCATCAAACTGCTGCTTGTTAAGAACACAAATTTTACCGTCTTCGTATACTGGACAACAATATGATAAAAATTGATAATCCGTAAAATTAAAGTTGTATTTTCTCTTGCGTATTCTTTCTACTAAAGCTCTTTTTCTCGCATCAGAAAACTCTGCGGTTGGATATGAAGAAATATATGTATCACACCATCCTACAACAATCATATTTCATCGTCCTCCTGGGGTTTAAGTTGTTTTATAAGACTTGCTAATGGTTCAGATGTAACATTTTCTTTTGCCCATTCAATCCAACTTGGGTCATTCTTTGCTACATCAATTAATTTATGTCCTTTGTGTTTTTTACCAAATGGGATTATATATTCGTTAATGTCTGGAAGCTCGGCTTTAGGTTGTTCACATCCATCAAAAGCCATAGTCAAGTCTTTTCTAGAAGCTAAATAATCAGCCAAATGTACAAAGTGCTGATATTCATCCATTGGTTTTGGAAGTACTGTACTGCTCTTACGGTCTGTACTCCACTGGCCCATGTGAGACTCAATACAATGTGCTATAAATTCAAGCTCATCGTGATTAAGATATTTCCCATCAAAACTACGAATTACATTTGCCATTTGAAGAGGGTGATCAAACTTAGTGAATTTTGATTTTTCATAATCAGTTTGTTCTCCACTTTTTCTACCATCGTGGCATAACCCAGCAACTCTCATCAAATCCATTTCTCTGCTAGTAAACTTGGTGTTATATTGTTCAAGTTCAAAGAAATAGTTAAGAAATCTTACAACGGCAATCTGATGTCTCATTAAACCACCTTCACCTAAACTATAAGCCGGATGGTATTTTCCTGTGCTTGATGCTCCTACGTGCCATATATAATCTGGCAACCCATCAACTAATACCTTTGCAAATTCTCTAATATCATCATTAATGATAGTATTAAGAATTGGTGTTATCATTTGACTCTGTTGTTCTGTCATTTTCATTCTCCTCCGTTATATTTTCTTCTAAATCATTTTGTTGTGTAAGTTGTACAGAAATAATTTTAATAATTTCATCAGTCATTCTTCTGTAATCATTCAGAGATACTTTTCCTGCTTTCTTGGTATGTTTCTTAATTACACCGAAGATTGCTGTAGAGATAAATTGGGCACCAATTTTCATACCACTTGTTCTCGTGGATTCAAACCACTTCTCGATGGTACTACGGAGAGTTTCCTCGTCAGCACCCTTAATCTCTTCTACAACTTCTTTAATATTTGTTTCTTCTGCCATAATATCAACTCCTTTTATATTATTATACTATAATCATTTTGTATTGTAAATTAATCATTATAGTTTAGTATATATTTTGTCCACACTTCTGCCTTGTGACCATCTTCAATAAAGAGTGAACTCATAAGAGCAATGAGACACGAAGTGATTATGCTATTACCTGCTTGTTTGTATCTTGCACTTGCTGATGTATATTTAGCAGCCCTATCGTGATCCTTATCCGTGAACCCCATTAGTCTCCAACAACATTTTGGGGTGAGTTTTCGAATTCTCCATCTAACCTTCGGAGGTTCAATAACTTCGGGTTCAATCACTCTCTTATCACCACAAGCATCAATAGTTCTCAAAGTGCCAACACAATCGTCCTTAAAGAGTCTAATACCCTCATCTTTTCGTTCTTCACAAACAATCGGTTCAATAATCTTTACACCATTACGCTCTGCCGATGCACCACAGTTGCAGGTTAATGTATTTATAGCGTCTTGGTCGGCACTGATACGACTATTGTAATCATCATAAATAATAGGTTCTGCTACATAATTATTTTCTTGAAAATAACTTGAAGTAATTGAAGGACAATCTTCTTGTATTGAACCTTTATTAAAGCCGTGTGGATTTTGAATAATTTGAGGCTCACACACATAATTGTCTTTAAGAAGAGTGGTAATTGTATTAGAAACACCATCGGTACGAGGTTTCATTTCTCTCATATTGCCAATCTTTTCGTCTATTTCTCCAGCTTCATACTGTTTACGAATAGCTTTGCCGTATTCTGTTCTTTCAGCACGAAGAACCTGAGGTTCGCACACATAATTATCTTTCTGTACTGAGGTGAGTGTATTAGTACAACCACTAAAGTTAGGCTCTAATCTCTGTTCTGTAGGTGCTCCAACTGTTCTATCAGAAGGGTTTTCTGGGTTTCTACCACGAGAAGCAACTATAAAGGGTTCTGCAATAGCAGTCACGGTACCGTGATTTTCTTTAACTGTGGGTGCAATACCATCGATATCCACTACTCTTGATGCATCGTGATTGCTCGGCATATAGTTACCTATAACCTTGATTTCATCAAGCACCAATGGCATTCTATTACCACCCTGAGCAGTCTGAAGAGTTGGAGAAACCCCATCTGTATCCCATACATTTCCAGCATAACCAGTGCCATAATTTTCATCGTAGATATTACCTATTCTAATAGGAGAAGCATCGTCTTCTACTGGCACACATTTAGGATCTTTCCAATCTCTTGCAAGGAGTGTATCACATACATCTGACATCTGAATTCGTTTCTTTTCTTGCATAAAGGTTGAGTTGAGAATTTTTTCGATACGGTCATCAGGAAGGTAATATTTTTCGTCTACATTTTTCTCTAACATATCTTTAAGACGAGTTGTAAGAGGAACGATTTCTGGGAAGATGAAACCTTTAATGTCTACATCTTTACGAATTGAGATGGCAAATACTCGTTCTCTATTCTGAGGGATACTATAATGTTTGCCGTTCATTACTTGGTAATATGTATTATAGCCGATACTATCAAGCCACTTTACCCATGCTTCAAACTGTCCGATAAACTTCTTTCCAATTAAATTCTTAACATTTTCAAGCAAAAGAAATTTAGGGAGAACCCCATCTTCTTTAGCTACACCAAGCAATCTCTGTACTTGACCAAGTAAACCAGAACGAGTGCTAGATGATACCTCTACTCCACATTCTGGACAAAGTAATACATCTTCTGTGCTACTAAAGTCAATAGGCCAAGAATATCCACAGGCATCACACTTATTAACCATACCTTCACCTTTTCCAGCTACTGAAAGGTCAGTGCAGGGAAAACTGTAGGTTGCCAAATCAGCATAAGGTAATTTTTCCACAAGACTAATATCTCCAAGATTCTTGCTTAATTTATCGGCTATATAATACTGTTTCAACTTTGGTAAAGGTGTTTTCTTGGTAATAGTATGTTTGCCCTTTTGGAAGTCGTACCCTAAGTTCTTTGCTTGTAACTCTTCAATCATTTCGTCTTGTGTGGGGAACTCAAAAGTCTCCATCTCTTTTTCCAAATCCCATCTCATTGCAGCATAACTTAATACTGCATCCTTATCACAGTCACAAGTATTGGTTACTTCATAAGGAAACCCAAATTGACGAAGAGCACGTTCTTGAGCTCCAACCCCTGAGAAGAGTTCTATCATAGAAATTTTATCTATCATTAATATATCTCCTTTTTTAATCATTTTGTATTGTTATACCCTTCTATAATCCCATCAAGAGTACGAGGAGTATAATTCATCCACGACATCATTGCTCCACAGTTATACATCTCACATGGCTTACTATACAATTCTTCCATCAAATATCTTTGATGTTTAGCCATATTATATTCGAATGTGTTATGTACATGACCATAAAGATGATAGCTGCCATAGAAGTGATTTTTAAAATAAGGTATTGGATAATGACAAAGCACTACTTTTCTGCCGTTATCATCAATCTCCTTATAATCCTTAATATCTTGAAAATATTTTTTGGATTTTTGTGGCATAATATCGTGATTACCTCTAATTAAAACCTTGTTTCCGTTTAACTGTTCAAGAACATCAATCCAATCATATTCTTTGCCCCAATGAAAATCTCCAAGAATATAAATAGTATCTTGGTTGGTAACGGCATTATTCCAATTTTCAATTAAAGCCTTATCGTGTTCTTCAATAGTTAACCAAGGTCTATGATCAAAATGTAGAATATTGGTGTGAGAAAAATGTGTGTCTGAAATATAAAAAATCTTACTCACTCATCTCACCTCTATCATTTTGTTGTGTTAACATCTCATCCGGCAACGGAATGTTTTTTTCCTGGCAAAACTCAATAACATTATCCAATGTTATATCTGCCACCTTTGCCATCTTCTTTTCATAAACTAATTTATAGCCGTATCTTTTAGCCCATTTTTTGTTAATTCTCCACTTTTTATGTTTTCGTACTTGGACCATCTTAGGCACTTCAATTTCTTTGGTAACCGCATAACGGTCAACTTCTTGTAACATCATTTCTGCAATCTCTTGCAAAGTCATATAATCACTCCAATCATTTTGAACTGTAAACATTATAACATAATCATTTTGTTTTGTCAATAGATATTTGTAAAATTTTTACATTTATTTAAGGATTGAGCCTTCCCAATAATTCTTCATAATATAGATACAATACTCGTCTTCCATTTCAAGAATAATCATAAATGAATCACCAGTGCCTTGATACCAAAAATCTTTAGCTTTACCATTTTTAAATGCATTCAGCCCTTGTCTGACCCATTTTTGAATTTCTTCATCTTTGATGTTTACGGCATCTTCACCTACTTTATAAAAATGTATAGGAAATTTAATATTGTCAGGTGTCAATTCTACACCATCCACTTCAGTCATAAGTTCTTCACCACAGATTGGACATATTAAATATCTTGCTCCATATGCACCCTCATAAGTATCATCAATAGCAAATTCAAGTTCTGCATGACATTTTTCACATTGTTGCCTGTAAAACGTCTGTTCTACATCTTTATTTAAAACTTTAATCATAAATTATTCACCACACATTCTTAAGAATTCATTTTCAGTTATTATTGGTATATTAAGTTCAACTGCCTTCTTATACTTGCTACTACCACTCTGCTCATTTGTAATAAGGTAGTCAGTCTTAGATGAAACAGAGCTTGCAGCCTTAGCACCTAATTCAGAAATTTTTGCATTGATACTGTCTCTAGTAAATGTATTGAGCTTACCTGTTACACAAAGTGTTTTGCCACTAAACGGATTCTCTTTCACTTCAATCTTCGTTGGTTTAATGAATTCAAACTCGCCGGAAAGATCCATAACATCATCATAATTTTCTTTTAAATATTCATTTAAACTATTTGTCATTACTGTTCCAAAATCATCAAGAGCAGTCCAATTAAAATCATCTTCATATGCACATACAAACTCTTCAAAATCACCATCAAAATAATTAGCAATAGTTTTAGCTGCAGATAATCCAATTCCAGGAATACCAAGAGCATTGATAAAGTTCTCTAACTTAATGTCCCTTGATTTTAAGATGGATTTCATCAGAGTACTTACTGATTTTTCACCTAAACCTTCAAGTTGAGTAAGTTTATCTCTATATTCTGAAAGATGGTAAATATCTCGATAAGAGTGCAAAAATTCAGCAGAAATCAATTGTTCAAGTGTCTTTTCTGACAAACCATCGATATTGGCACAATTACGACTTACGAAGTGAGTAAACCTTGCAAGTAATTTTGCAGAACAGTTGGGGTTGGTACACATAAGGAACTTACTATTATCAGTGTATTTGACCTCTACCTCACAATTACAACACGGACAAGTATCTGGAATTACCAAAGTGTTGCTTCGTGTAAGATTATCATCAATCTTAGGAATAACCATATTAGAACGGTACACCGTTATAATATCTCCAATACCAAGTTCAAGTCCTTCAATAATAGATAAATTATGGAGAGTTGCTTTTGTAGTTAATGCACCATCTAAATCTACTTCGTCAAACACAGCCACTGGCGAAATTACACCACTACGTCCCACATCCCAAATAACATCTCTGAGAACTGTTTCGTAAGTTGAGTCTGCCCATTTAAGAGCTATACGACAACCCTCATGATGATTTGTTGATGCAAGTGATTTTGAATATTTTTTCATACACATCTCAAAAATCAAACCATCCACGGGGAACTTATAGAAATCTGGTTGCATTGCTTCTACACAATCTTCTACTGTGCCGTGACATCTTCCTACTGTTTCAAACCCAAGGTAATTTAAATATCCCAATTCATCCCATTTTGAGTCAAATAGGTCATCTTCATCATATAAATCTGAAACACATTCGAATACGATATAAGAAAGATTTCTTTGTTTGGTAATATTAGTATCAAGGTTTCTTAAACTTCCGGCTGCTAAATTTCTAGGATGTGAATATGGTTCTGCAAGACCTTCGTTGATCTTATGAAAGTTTTCCCAAGATACAACACATTCACCACGAAGTTCAAGATATTCTTTATAAGGAATAGTCATAGGGAGATTTCCAATCATTTTGGCTTGTTCTGTAACATCTTCTCCTATTAATCCCGTTCCCCTTGTAACGGCTTGTTTAAACCGTCCATTCTCATAAATACATACCAGTGTCAAACCATCACACTTATAACTTGCATAAAATGGCTGACTTCCTATAAATTTTTTAATTTCATTTATATCTTTAGTTTTATCCGCAGAAAGCATTGGTTTAGAATGTGTTACCTTCTGAAAACCATCAAGCACTTTACCTTGTACTTTCTGAGTAACGGATGTCGAAAGAATATAATTAGTTTCTTTTTCAAGTGTCTCAAGTTCATCATAAAGTTTATCATATTCTTTGTCCGACATAATTGGATTGTCGTTGACATAATAAGCATCTGAAGCTTTGTTTAGCAATTCAACCAATTCTTTTATTCTGTTAATCTTCTCCATATTTACACTCCAATCATTTTGTATTCTTTCTACAAATCTTTGTAGTTACAGCAAAAACTTGTCGTGATGACCAGGTTGGATATTTACATTCAACCCTATCACGTATAATCCAAAACACTTTATTCCGTCGTCCATTCATCACTTGATCCCTCATACTCTCTAACAATCTTTTTTACCTTATCGGCAATTTCATCCCAACCATTTTCACCAATCATATAGAACTCGGCATACTCTTCAACAATATTCTTAATCTCATTTTTAAGAGTATTATCAAGAAACTCGGCAAATTCATCTGTAAGCATATAAGCATCAAGTTTCTTCTTTGTTATTTCCTTAAGATTACTTTCTTTGATTATTTCATCAACAATTTCTTTATTTCTTTTAAGCCACATATCAAACATTTATATCACCTCTATATGGAAGAAAACTTGGTATTGGTTGAAGCTTAAACAAGTTCTTCTGATGTTTTTCATCAATCTTTGCCTTAATAGTTTCATCTTCACATTCACCAGTGAGAATATATTTATTTAATACCTCATATGTAAATCCAAGATTGTCCTCATCCGTTTTACCACAAAGTCCATCTGATGGAGTTTTGTGTGTAAGTTCATATGGAAGTCCACAGGCATCACCTATGGCAACTACCTCATCACTTGTCAAATTAGCAAGGGGCGCAAAATCACCTACTGAATCGCCCCAACGTGTACTGTAGCCCACATAGTCTTCAGAGAGGTTGCAAGTATTTGCTACTCTACCGTTAACACTTTGAGATACAGCATAGAGAGTTGCCATACGGATACGAGGGGGCAGGTTAACAATACTTTGATGAGAAATATTTTTCTCAAATACTCTTTCCATTTGGTCTCTAAATGAGGATTTGACACCACAAACCGCATCACTTATATCTGCAATAATATATTTAATACCAAGATGGTTAATCAAACTAATGGAGTCGTTAATATCTGCCTGCTCGCCATCTGGCATAAGAACACCAAACACTCTATCTTTACCAAGTGCCTCAACACACAAAACAGCTACAACACTAGAATCTTTCCCTCCAGAAATTCCTATTACCACATTACAACCTGGACCATTCTCTTCAAACCAATCTCTGATCCACTGCACACAATCGTTTTTTACTTTTACTGCATCAAACATAATTAACCTCCGTTATATTCACAAATCAATACATCACAATTACTATCATCGAATATCTCTTCAATCATTTTGTAGACTATATTCCAGTCTCCACCACCACGATGACAACTCATTAAATAAGGTATAGCAATCGTGCATTTTGGATCTGTTGGTAAATCTTCTTTAACCTTTTCAAAACATTTATATAAAGCATTATAGTCTGTATAGCATTTCCCATCATATCCGAATTTCTCTTGCCCAAATAGATTAAAAATACCAAGGAACGAAGTATCATATTGTATATCGGTTACAATAAATTGTGCTGTACCTAATAAAGCTTTAGGAGAATAAATATCACACCATTTTTTATACTCTTTATAAACTAGCGGATACTTCTCTCTGACCTGCTTCGCCACACCGCTACCCATAACACCTTGGCAGTTAACCTGGTGGCAAATCACATCTGCACCAGATTCAAAAATATCACATTTAATATGTTTAATCATTAGAATGCACCTCCGTGTAATCTATTTCTAATTTCTGCAAGACTATCCTCTTTAATCATTTTGCCGTCCTTGAAAATTGGCTTAAGAAGATTAATATCGACATTACAAGCCTGCCCCCAAGTGCAACCATCATTATAAAAGAGTTTTCCATCCTCTTTCCACACCATACAACAACCCCTCTGAGATTTCTTAAATCCACCATCTTTAGGATTCTTAAATATAGGATAAGGTTTGTCATTAATTTCACAGTAGGTTGCTTTAATACAAGAACTGAAGGTGTCTCTCGTAAAAGGTTTCAAAATACCATCTTCCTCAATACACTGGAAGGAGAAAGAACCAACACCAAGAGCTACATTAGAACAAGCAAAGCCGTTCTCCATAAGTATCTGATAAATCTGTTCACATCTTTGTATTGTAATGCTATCACCATAAATAGCTTTTACATGAGGATCGAGTACCTTGTATCCCTTACTATTTACAGTACCACCAAACATATCCCAAAGCTTAAATACAGTCTTAGTTACAACTTCAACACAGTCACCAGAGTCACCTCTCATAAGCATACAACCGTTATGTTCCATAATTTCTTTACGAAGTTTAGGAAGAATGTTGTCAATTACATTCCAATAGTCATAAGAATCAAGTACGGCTGAGAAACTTGTGTTAGGATAAATCTCTGTAAGTAATCTTCTTAATAATGTTTCTTCATCGCCGTCTACAGCATAGTTACTACACATCACAGAGTGTTCTGTTGAAGGAGAACCAAAAGCTACGGGTTCTTTTGTGCAATCGCAATTAT
>JAEIGA010007383.1_pt1 | contig 16721 bp, 11 predicted proteins | sample 9270691 | NCBI WGS metagenome assembly JAEIGA01 (sample SAMN17057246, study PRJNA624740) | gut metagenome | biome: biome; isolation source: fecal sample | host: Bos grunniens | place: China: Xizang | collected 2019
AAGGGAGGTGCTCGAAGAGCGGTGCGAACAAACAAGTAATTTTTTGACAAAACTTCTATTTGTATTACAGCTCTCCCACTTTGATGCAACAAAGGGGGAGTGGCCGCAGGCCGAGGGGGAATTAAAATACCGAGTTTTGTGTGTCAGCATGTGTGTCAGTTTACTTATATATAAAGCGAGCAAAACATACTTCATATTAATTGGAGTAATAATAAAGATGTTGACCCACGTCTTGTTTTTATCGCGAACAATGTCATCTTGAGCGAAGTCGAAAGATCTAAAGCCGCGTTCAATAAAGATACTTCGCTGACACTCTGTATGAACAGCTTTGGGGTCAACTGCTATTTTATTACCTTAATTTTTAGACAAAAGAACATAAGAACATAAGAGCCACGACAGCGAAATGACAACATAAATCTACCTTGCATCGCTCGACACAACAGTAGTTGACCGCACCAACGCGCAGATATTAAAGGATTTGTAAAAAAGAGTGGGGAGGTGTTTAGGAAAAGTTATGACTCTTGATAAGAGATAAAAGTTTGCCTCTTTTGTATTGTAAATCAATTCATTCAGATATTAACACATTTGTATTGGTTAAACAAAATTTTAGATATTCTAAAAATACAGTGCATCTTTTATATCAACTTTTGCTTCATTCACAATATTTTAGATATATTTGCAGAAATTATCTGTCTCTTATCAAGAGAAGAAATTATAGTGTTTATAATGATTTAAAAATATGGAAATTAAAAATTTAGGTGAAAAGTACGTTGTAACAAAAGAGGGTAATTTTATGCCTTCTCTTACAATGTTTGGCGCAGCTTGTGCAATGGTTCTTTCAAAAGAAGTGGTCAAAAAGATTGATAAAGCAATAGATGTACAGCCTTTGTTGAGTGATTATAAAAGTTACGTATCAATTGTTGATGATGCGACTGCAAAGTCCATTTTGTTAAATTCTTTAGGTGATATAGAATATTAACAATGTTTGATGTTATTTTGTTTCAAATTGCTACTTCTTATATAGAAACAGATGTAAGAGGTAGTGAACCTCAATTAGGATTATATTATATTGCTGAATATGCAAAAAAACATGGATACAAAATAGGAGTAAAGAAATATTCTTCAAATCAGCCCATTTTAAGTGATATAATTCCATTAATCGAGGAACAAAAATGTAAGATTATAGGTTTTTATGTTGATAGTGAGAATATTTGGATATTACGTAGACTTATAATTTATATAAAAAAGAAAATTCCAAACTTATTGGTTTTGGTTGGAGGTCCACAAGTAACTGGTGATCCGGAATTATGTTTAAAAAGGATTCCCCTAGTTGATTTTGCGATTGTAGGCGAGGGTGAACGGCCTGTTGTTGAAATTCTTGATGGACTATCAAAACACCAACCAAATTTACATACTATTAAAGGATTGGCGTATAACACAAAAGATGGCGCTTTTCATTTTAATGGTAGTCAAGAACCTGTAAAAGATTTAGAAATATACCCTTTCCCTCGAAGAAAAGAATATTCTTTAGATAAAGATATTGTTTTTGATCAGATATTAACTGGTAGAGGTTGTATCGGTAAATGTGCTTTTTGTTTTGAAGGAAATAAAAAAGAAAATAAGTTAAGATTACGAAATGTAAATAGTGTTATCGAAGAAGTTGATTATATTATTTCGAATCTAGGCGAACGTAAATGTTTTGCATTTTTAGATGATACTTTTATTCTAAATTCTGATAGAACTACTGAAATATGTAAGCACTTAATTGAAAAATATAATGGTTCGGTCGCATGGTTTTGTGAGGCACGCGTAGATATTCTTCAAAAAAATATACATTTATTACCTTTACTCAAACAAGCAGGGCTTGTACGTATTCAGTTAGGTGGAGAGTCTGGAAATCAAAATGTTCTTAATGCATATAATAAGAATATGCAAACAAAGGAGTTACTCAAATGTGTAAGAAATATTTATGAAGCAGGAATTCCATCTATTTATGTTAATTTTATTATTGGCGGTGCTTTTGAATCTTTAGAAACATTTAATGATACGTTGAATTTTGCTAAAGAAATTATTGACACAGCTCCTGGATGTGTAGAAGTAGGAGCTTCTCTTTTTACTCCCTATGTTGGAACCCCAATGCGAAACCATCCGGAGAAATATGGCATAAAGCTGATTGATAAAGATCTGCTAAGAGGATGTGATGGTAATGTCGTATCAACTGTAACCGAAGATTTGAATGAACAGAAAATACTTCAACTTAAGTTAATATTTGAGCAAGAAATTTCTGAAAAGATGGATGAACTTGTGAAAACTCTTGATAACAATGAACTTTTAGTTCATTACATCTTGGCTCGTGATTATGGAATGACTACGCAGTATTATACAAAATCTAATAGAGTAGAGGCATATAAGCATTATTTTACATCTGTATGTAATTGGGGATTTGATAGTATTGATACATTATCCTATGATGAACTCTCATTGTCTATACCTTTTAGAACTATACAATTGATTTCTGATGGTGAAGAATATTATCGAATTGTTGGAAATCAGTATGTGAAAAATAGTGATTTGGAGAATGCTGTATTTCTGTTAAGCTCTGGGAAAATCTGTTATTATGAGATAGTTCAAATATTATCAAGATCTGATAGATTTAAAGATGTAATAGAACTTGAAAAACGAATTATAGATGTTTATCGAAATTTTGACAAAGAAAGATTGGTTGTTTGGAAGAAAAGTTTGTAATAATCCATCTTTACATACACCGACAATGATATTTTTCAGCAATTCAAATTCCATCATTCTTTTTCGGTAATTTGGCAGATAAACGCTTTTTTACCGAACAGCACGTCCGGGGCAGTCAAAGAATCTATACTACAGCAAACGGGATGTCTCCGCTACGGTCGACATGACATCTTCACGTTTTTTTTTGAATGTGGGTAAACTGCTATATTATTACCATTCAATTAATTGAATTCTCGAAAACCAAACCGCGCGGATAGCAAACAATGGCTACTCGCGCGGTTTTTTGTTTAAATCCCCCGCAGTGTCTGCTGCAGGAGTGCACCGATTTCGTCGTCGCCGCTCTCGCGTTCCTTGTTCAGTTTTACAAGGAAGTCGGCCGTGGTCTTGAGGGCCTGGTTGATGGTGCCGGGGTCTTCGCAGTTGACGGTGAGTTTCTCCAGCCGGCCTATGAGCCGGTGGAACAGCGAGAGTGTCTCGCTGTGTACGTCGTCAAGGCTTACGTTTTTACTTTTCTTCGTCATTTGGCTATATATTATTCTTATTTGCAAATATAATGCCTCTGCAGGGTGTCAAGGTTGCTGATTTGCCAATAATTGCTAATGCGTATTATTGTGGCATTTCAGCAACCTTCTTCGCTAAATGTGGTGTTTCTTTTGCACAAAAATTAGAATTATGTCAAAGTTTTCAATGATTTTAACAGGTTTGAATGGGGCGTTAGGGCTTTATTCGGGAGTGAAAGGTATGCTCGACAAGAATGCGGCATCCAAAAAAGCAAAGGAGTTGCGTAACAGGGCCAAGGCCGAGGAGGATGCTTGGTACAAACGCAACTATTATGAGAGCTTCATTGACAGCACTGCTGCAAGGGCTGCGATGAAAAGAGTGGAAAACAGCCTGCGGCGCAACAATGAGCAGAACAGGGCACATTCCGTCATTGTGGGTGCTACGCCTGAGTATTCCGTTGCACGTAATGAGCAGGGACTGCGCTCGATGGAGAATGTGGTAACAAATCTTGCTGCGCAGGATGATGACAGAAAAAGTCAGGTCGAGGCTATTCATCGTCAGAACAAGAATGCTTTCCTTGGCAGTGAACTGAATGATTTGGCAATGGATGAGAGGATGGCGATGGCTGCTGCAAATAATGGATTGAATATATTCCAGAATGCGCTTTTGGGTGCAAATTGGGGTAAGGAGTAAGGTTATAACTTCTAAAACAGAAATCCTATGGATAATGCGTATTTCAAAGAGCAGTTGAAGATGATGTCCGAAGGTGCCAGCAAGCGCTATGCCGAGCAACGGAAAGCAGAGAAGCACAAACGCAACGTGGCGGCCTTGGTCGATTTTACATCCAATCTGTTTTCGGTCTTGGGCAATTCCGGAGCGTCATCCATCTTTTCGCCCTCAAGAAAATACAACGGTTCATTCAATAGATACAGTTCATCATTGAGGGATTATAAAGGCGCAATAGCCGGCAATATGTTCCGTACACGCTTTGCACCCAAAACGGGATGGGGAAACAGTATAAACTCGAAACATTTTAAAATATAATAAAGTTATGTATTCATTTAATTTCAACAAAGAGAATAAGAAAAGGAAGAACGGGGAGTTTGAGGCTCTCTCTTCTTCAAACGATGGTTTTGCCAATAATGGCTTCGATGGGGACGGCGCAACGGCTTTTGATTCATTGCCAGATGGTGCTTATGGAAACGGCGGCAATATTGCATCGGGCAACGTGGACAATTCCATGCAGTTAGCGCAAAGAAACAACACCGGCAGAAAGGCCGGTGATTCTATCCCCATTCCGGCACGTGATATGCTTGGTAAAAGGTATAAGGACGATGCCGCCTGGAGTGGGCGCTTCTTCAACTATGTCAACCCAAAGGCCTCTCCCGAAAGAGGTGGCGCGCTCTATTCAGCATCTCAAAAGGCGCTCGATGATGTTACCTCTGATTATTATGACAATGAACTCGCGCCACTGTACAAAGGCAATCTCTCGGCGGCACGTGAGCGCTCAAACAAGGCTTTTGCTGATTATAGCAGCAATCCACTCACTGCCATGCGTAAGGTGAGAGAGACTTATGATCCGGTAGCGATTATGGACAATACAATACAGCAGGTGGATGCTTCTAAATTGCGCGAGATGGTTGAGCCGCTTGCCCGTCGTGCAGGGTTCGATACTGAAATGTACATTGAGGATTATGTGAAGCCGGCTTTGCATGACAGGCTTCTCACTGATTATATTGATGACAACAAACCTAAAAACAGTGCCGAGTATATCTTCAGGTCGTCTCTCATGAACTCTCTAACAGGTAAAGGGTCAAATGTTGCTATGGGGAATAAAGAGTATGCACGTCTTGAGAATGAGAGTCTGGCACGCTATGATGCCAGCCGCCTCGAGAAATTTGCAGCAGGTGTAGGTTCGCTTTTGGTTGATGCTCCTGTCTTTGCCGGTTTTGGCTCTTTGTCGGGTAGATTGGTGGGCAAGGCAACCTCCATGTATGCAAATAAATTGGCATCGCGCATATTCACCTCCAGAGCCGCTGAGGGAATGACAAAATATCAGGCAGCAAGGATTTCCGAGCGTCTAATCATGGACAAGTTGAAAAACGGGATTCTCCGGAATGCTGCAGTGCAGGGATTGACATTGGGCAGCTATGACCTGAGCCATAGCATTGCCGATGATGTCATTTATAACGAGGGCATTGATGCCGGCAAGGCTGCAGGTTCTTTTTTGAAGGGCACAGCAACGGGTGGTGTGTCAGGTGCTGTCGGCTCAAGGCTTAACATGGCTGCCAGGGGGTTGACCGGCGGCAGGAAGATGCTGGCCTCGACGGGTGTCCTGAGTGCCGAGTCTGCGGTGTTCACTCTGTCAGCCGAAATGGATAAACTGGCGCATGATGTCGAGATTGAGCCTGTTGACCTAATTTATGACTATGGAGAGAGTCTTGCAACGCTTGGCGTGATGAAGATGACACATTGGAGGCCTAAGGGTGCCGAGAATAAGCTTAAGCCCGATGGAACTCTCAAGGATGAACTGAAACTTTCAAAGTCAGAGCAGGCCGAGTTGCGTGAGATGAATGTTGACCCAGTCCAATTCATGGGAGAGATTGAGAGAACCCTGAACTTGCCGTCGTATGGCATAGGTGCAACGCGCAATGCCGTTACAGAAAGATATATTGAAATGATGCAGAGCAAGGAACTGTCTGCCGCGACAAAATCCAAACTGATGTATCTTGTGGAGAATAAATTGACCTCTACACCTCCTGTACCTTTTGATTACAGCGTGGAGCAGAACCGCAATGGGGAGTGGGTGTTTACAACCTATGACTTCAATGGCAACAAAGTCGAGGGTCGTGTGTTCGAGCATCTTGGTAAGGTGAAGAACCATCTTCTTCTTGAGAAAGGCAAGCTGCGCAATAACCGCATTGCAGCTTATGAACGCGAACTGCTTCAGGGCATCGATTCCCAGAACCTGCTGCGTCAGGCCGGCCTCTATGCAAAAGAGAATAATGTAAGTGTCAATGATATTTCACAGGCATTGTATAAACGTGCCTGCAATGCTCCGCTCACAGAACAGGAGAGTGCACTTGTGCGTGAAATTGTGGATCGCGCTTCATATAATCAAAGTGGTATGGTCCAGTATCTTGCCGACATGCGCCGTAACATCGAGAAGAAATATGGTCTCGAAGATGGCAGTCTTCTTGTAAAAGTAAATGAACGCTTCTATAGATGTACCGATTCTGAAAACCGTGCTCTCGATGAGTATGAGGCACTGGTGCGTGACGAGGTCAATGCTCTCAAGCAAGGTACAGACAAGGCACGTGCCGCAGAGTTCCAAAGATTGGGTGAGGAGAGCCGCTTCAAAGGTATGAGCAACGACGAGGTGAAGATCCGCGAACTTGAGGACTATTATACCGCGCATCCAAAAAAGAGTGATGTCGTTGGATCTGGCTTCAAGAATAAGCCGATAAAGATTGATGATGCCGAACCATCCGGATATGTATGGAATTATGAAGGTATCGACAATACCGTAGAGGATATAAAGTCCTATGAGGAGTATGCGCGTGACTATGCACGCAAGTTCAATTATGAGGTTGAGTTCATAAGCAACGAACGCGAAATCCCTTATCCCGATGTAAACGATAAGTATGAAGTGCAGGATTACAACAACAAGATTCGTTCGATGGGCTGGCTTGACAGGAATGGCAAAATAACCATCAACCTGCCAAATATACGCTCGGTCGAGGAACTTGAGAAAACGATAGTGCATGAGTGTGTTGCTCATGGTGGACTTTTGAAACTCTTCGGTAATCATCTGAATACTTTCCTCGAGGAGGTCTATAGAAAATCTTCGGGTGATGTGCGTGCCGGAATTGGCAATGTACGTGCAAAATATCCTTTTGCCGATAACTTTACCGTTATAGAGGAGTATTTGGCAAAACTGTCCGAAAAGGCTGTAGTCTCCACTGGCGAACGCTCCTGGTTGACAAACATCAAGAATATAATCAAGAACTCGCTTGTGAGAACAAATCTTTACACCGGGCGTAACCGCAAAATAACTGAGAGCGACTTGAATGGCCTTCTTCGTCAACATGCCAAATATGTCGAAAGACGCACTGAGCCGTCAAGATACCGCCGCAAGGTCTTCGGGCTTTTCGATGCTGCAAGGCAGAACGAGGATACCTATTACAACCGTGATGCTTATGAACAGGATACAAGAAACAAGATTGCCGGTGGCAAATATTTCCTGAATACTCCTGCTGAACTGTACGATACAAAGCTTTTGCAGAATTATGATCTCTTGCCCGAGGCAAAGAAACAGGAGGTGCTCAATCGATGGGGTACGACCGATGAGAGGGTGAGGGAAACCCGCTTTGGAACCAAACATCGTGCCGGGGATGAGGAGAATGCTGATGCATTGCCTGGAAATGCGAAACTCAAGGATCTCTATAATGACCAATCGTTCTATACAAGATATCCCGAACTCGCGAACCTGCCGGTTGAGGTTGTTGATGGCGTGGAGATTCCTGTGAGCTATGATGCAATGAATAAGAAACTGGTTGTTGACAGGAGTTTCCTTGCCAATCCCGAAAGAGCGTCGTATATGCCAAGAGTCCTGCAGGATGTGGTTCGTGATTATGAGGGCTTCAATAAGGCTGTGTCAATGAACCTGGAGGGAATTGCGTCAAAACTTGAGCTTAAATATAACGAGGCGCGCAAGTTTCTTGAGGGCATTAACAGTGCAAAGCGCTCAATTCCGGGATTTGACTTCTTTGGTGAGATTAAAAGGGCTTTTGAAAGAGAATATGGCTTTAGGCCCGATGAGTTCGCTAAACGCTTTCCGACGCTTGAGGACTATACCCTGTACAAGTTGACCGGTCAAAAAGTAATATTCAGTGACGATGTCGTTTCGCCTGCTGAGCGTGTAAAGGAACATTCCGGGTCTGTGATAAACGATATTGGCGATTTGATGAAGTACTTCAATGGACCGCTCGATGTTGTATATGAGAAATTGCAGCAGAGCTACTCGGATGAACCGCGCAAGGTAAGGACCGAGAGCAAAAACGATTTCGGCTTTAGTGAATTCAAGAAAAAGCAGGATGCGAGGAGTAAGCAATTGAGTGACATTGTTGAAGATCGTGAGTGGCGCGATGCGTTCAGGCATCTGGGTGACGAACTTGATGAGTTGAACTGACAAAACAGATTGTGTGATGAATAAATTTCTTGACAAACGTGTTAAGGCATCTTCACGTGGGGAGGGTAGGGGTGATAAGGAACCGGGTGTTGCCTATGAGTTCCTTGCCGAGTGCGCTGCCTGCTGGAATGCTCTTGATGAGGCTCGCCGCAACTTGCGGCGAAGCCTCATGTACAGCTATGGCGACCAATGGGGCGACCTGGTCACTGATCCCGATACTCTTGCGCAGATAACAGAGGGCGACCTGATAAAGAAAAACGGCAAGGTGCCGCTCAAGAACAATATGATTGCTCCCATTCTGAGCAACATCGAGGGACAGCTGCGCCAGAATCTTATGCGTCCGGTGTGCGTGGCGCGTGACCAGAGCGAAGGGCGTGTGGGTGAGATGATGTCGGTTGCCATTGAATATGTCCATGATATAAATGAGATGGAGGAGGTGGATGCCGACTGCATGCGCATGCTACTGAATGGTGGCATGACAGCGCAGAGGATTGAGTATGGCATGAACCGCTCAAAGGAGAAACAGGATGTCTGGGTGTATCCGGTCAACCCATCGCGTCTCTTCTTCAATACGAATATCGAGGATGTCCGCATGTGGGACCTGACCTGTGTGGGCGAGCTCTTTGACCTTCCGCTGAATGATGTGCTGGCGCACTTCGGCACTACACCACAGAAGAAAGAGCGCATACGCAATATCTATCATGCCGTTGACGAGCAAACGTATTCCACGCGTGCAATGCAGGGTGATGAGGTCCGTTCACTCTCTTTCTATTCGGCCTCGCGCAATAATCTGTGCCGAGTGATTCTGGGCTGGAAACTTGAGACACGCGATGCCTATCTGTGGAACGATACGCAGCGAGGCACGTGGGGGTATCTGCCATACGACGATGAGAGCCGCAAGAAACTCGATGCAGAGAATGAGCGCAGGCGAAAAGAAGCATTAAAGGTTAAGGCTGAAAGCGTAGATGCTGTAACTGATGATGACCTATTGCTCATTGAGTATGAGTTCGCGACCGAACGCTACTGGTACTACCGTTATATGTCGCCCAATGGCGATGTGTTGCAGGAAGGACGCAGCCCTTACTGGCATGGTGAACACAACTACGTGCTGCATCTTTATCCTTTGATACATGGCCGTCTGGGGAATTTTGTCGAGCAGTTCATTGACCAACAGCGTGCAATAAACCGCACAGCAACACTTATTGATTTCATACGTGGAACGTCGTCAAAAGGTGTCCTTGTTGTCGATGACGATGCTTTCGAGAGTATGTCGCGCGAAGAGGTCATAGATGAGTATGTGCGCTACAATGGTGTGCTTTTCGTTAAGTTGAAACCCGGACAGAGTATTGATGGAGTGGTGCGGCAATATAACAGCGGCGCGGCTGTTGCCGGTGACTTTGAACTGCTTAATCTGCAGTTGAGGCTCATCAACGAAATATCGGGCGTGAACTCGGCGATGCAGGGGCAAAGTCCACGCTCCGGTACTCCGGCTTCGCTTTATGCGCAACAGGTGCAGAACTCTTCGCTGAACCTCAAGGGACTATTCGATGGTTTCAGGACATTCCGCCGTCGTCGTGATGCCAAGGTGATGAAGACACTTCAGCAGTATTATACCGAAAGCCGTTACATTGACCTTGCAGGTACACAGTATAGTGAGGAGGCCAAGTGGTATGACCCGCAGAAGGTACAGGATAGTGAACTCGACATAACAATATCAGAGGGCTACAATACACCTGCATACCAGATGCTCTCCAATGATTTCCTCATGGAACTGTTCCGTGCCAATGCTGTGGATGTAAAGACCATGCTCGAAAATTCATCCTATCCGTTCGCTACAAAAATCCTTGAAGCAATAAAACGCAACGAGGAGGCTGCTGCTGCCGGACAGCAGATGCAGGGGATACCGCCGGAGCTGATGGCGCAACTTGAAAAAGGAAAGTAAATTTATTTTGTGATTGATTGCTGTTTATGCTAAAAAAATGTACTTTTGCAAAAAATAAATAAAAGAATACAGTTATGAAAAAGATTTTTACACTATCTGTTGCGGTTCTGCTGATGTTTGCTGCATTTACAACAACATCTTGCAGCTCTGAGAAATCGGCAGCAAAGGCTTTCAAGAAGAATGGTTATGTAATGGGCGAGCTTGACCCTGCACAGCAGGCTGCGCAGTTGTCAATTATGAATAATTTCCCAATGTATAGCCAGACAGCATTGGGCTATATCGTTGCAGGAAATTCCATTACTTTTGTATATGACCTTGACGATGTTTCTTGGAATATGTACACACAGGAGTTGCGCAATGAGGGCTTCTCTAATGTGTCTAACGGTTTTGTAAAGGCCGACAAGTCAAAGGGTGTTACATACAATGTGAGCACAAAGACCGCAACAATCTACAAGAATGATTATCGTTTGGTGACATTCGCGTGTGTAAGATTGTAAAAATCCTGAATAAACAGCATCAGAGGTACGATTTCTGCTGAAATCGTACCTCTTTTTTGTTATAAATTTCGTATCTTCGCAAAAGGAAAAAACAAACTCTATGGATTCAAAAGCACGAATACTTGAACTGCGCAGACAGCTGCATGAACATAACCATAATTACTATGTCCTCAATTCACCGACTATCGGCGACATTGAGTTCGACATGCTCATGCGTGAGTTGCAGGATTTGGAGGCTGCCAACCCTGATATGCATGATCCCAATTCGCCTACTTTGCGTGTCGGCTCAGACATAACAAAGGAGTTCAAGCAGGTGCATCATAAATATCCTATGCTTTCGCTTGGCAATACATATTCAAAGGATGAGGTTGCCGATTTCTTTGATAGAGTAAAACGTGCGTTGAATGAGGATTTCGAAATTTGTTGTGAACTGAAATTTGACGGCACCTCGATATCATTGACTTATGTCGATGGCAAACTGGTGCGCGCAGTCACACGTGGTGATGGGGAAAAGGGTGATGATGTGACGGCCAATGTAAAGACCATACGTACTGTTCCATTGGTGCTTTCGGGTAGTGACTATCCGGCGGAGTTTGAAATACGTGGCGAGGTACTGATGCCTTGGATGGTCTTTGAACGCTTGAACGAGGAACGTGCAGCAGCCGGTGAGCAACTTTTTGCTAACCCCCGTAATGCAGCATCGGGAACACTCAAGCTGCAGGATCCATCAGTTGTCGCCAGACGCTCGCTCGATGCCTATCTCTATTTTTTGCTTGGCGAGGAGTTGCCGGCAGATGGACATTATGAGAATCTCCAAGCTGCAAGAGATTGGGGCTTCAAGATTTCCGATACCACTTGCAAATGCCGCACCATAGACGAGGTGTTTGCCTTTATTGACAGGATGGATGCCGAGCGCAAGAATCTGCCTTTTGCCACCGACGGCATTGTACTCAAGGTGAACTCACTTCGTCAACAGAAGAATTTGGGCTACACGGCCAAGTCGCCACGTTGGGCTATTGCATACAAGTTTCAGGCCGAGAGTGCCGTAACCCGTCTGAATGAGGTTACGTATCAGGTGGGGCGCACGGGTGTTGTCACCCCCGTTGCCAATCTTGACCCGGTACAGCTGTCGGGAACAGTGGTGAAACGTGCGTCGCTGCATAATGCCGACATCATCGGGAAATTTGACCTTCACATCGGCGACATGGTATATGTTGAGAAAGGTGGTGAGATTATCCCGAAGATAACCGGTGTCGATACCTCGGCTCGCTTCATGCTTGGCGAAAAGGTTACTTTTATAACCAAATGTCCCGAGTGTGGTACGCCGCTTGTGCGTTACGAAGGCGAGGCGGCACACTATTGTCCGAATGATGCAGCATGCCCGCCGCAGATAAAAGGAAAGATAGAGCATTTCGTCTCGCGTGAGGCGATGAACATTGACTCAATTGGCCCCGAAACCATTGAGCAACTATTTAACTACGGACTTATAAAGAATATTGCCGATATATACACCATGCAGCCCGAGGATCTGATGTTCCTTCCGCGCATGGGCGAGAAGTCGGCTATGAATATTGTGAATGCCGTAAAAGCCTCGTTGCAGGTTCCGTTTGAGAGGGTATTGTTTGCTCTTGGAATACGTTTTGTGGGAGCAACAGTGGCAAAGCGTCTGGCACGTGCCTTTGGCAATATCAATGCTCTTGTGGCAGCCTCTTTTGATGAACTGACAGCAGTCGATGAGATTGGTGAACGCATAGCCGGTGCCGTGCGTGCATTTTTTGCGAAAGAGGAGAATCTGCAGCTTATTGAAAAATTAAAGGAGGCCGGCCTTAAGTTTGAGATTGAGGAAGAGACCGGCGTTGAAAAAAGTGATATCCTCGCCGGGCAGAGCATTGTGATAAGCGGCGTCTTTACCCATCACTCACGTGATGAGTACAAGGAGATGATTGAACGCAACGGCGGAAAGAATGTGGGCAGCGTCAGCAAATCGACTTCGTTCATTCTCATGGGTGAGAATATGGGACCCTCAAAGCTTGAGAAAGCACAGAAATTGGGTGTGCGCCTTGTGACTGAGGATGAGTTCCTGCAGATGCTGCAGCAGTGAAACTGTAATCAAAAGACAAATTCACAGATTTTATAATAATATATATTATAATTCGCAAAATTTGATGTAATTTTGCACTCCGAAATAATTTTAGAAATATTCTATAAACTTATGATGCGAAAAACACTGAAAGGTATGGGTGTTGCTATTGTGACTCCCTTTACAAAAGACGGCGAGGTAGATTATGCGGCGCTGGAAAATCTGGTGCAGATGCATATTGAGTGCGGTACCGACTTTCTCTGCGTGCTTGGAACTACAGGAGAAACTCCAACTTTGACAACCGATGAGAAACGTGAAATCCGAAAGCGCATCATAAAACAGGTTGATGGCCGCATGCCTATTATGCTTGGTATTGGCGGTAACTGTACACGCAATGTGGTTGAGGAGGTCAAGACCGAGGACCTTACCGGTGTTGATGCAATCCTCTCTATCGCTCCATATTACAACAAACCGGTACAGGAAGGTATCTATCGCCACTACAAGGCGATTGCCGAGGCAACCGAACTTCCGATATATATGTACAACGTTCCGGGTCGCACAGGTGTGAACATTCTGCCTGCTACAGTGGCACGTCTTGCCAATGAATGTCCTAACATCGTGGGTTACAAGGCTGCATCGGGCAACCTTGCTCAGCTCAAGGAACTTATTGCATTGAAGCCCCCTCACTTCGACGTCTTCTCGGGTGATGACGCTCTCACTGTGGATATCATGGAAGCCGGCGGTGTAGGTGTTATCTCTGTTTTCGGAAATGCATATCCAAAGGAGATGATAGCGCTTGTCCGTGCTATGCAGGAGGGACGTGTGAGCGATGCACGCGACCAGCATGACAGGCTCAATGAACTTTTCCAGCTGATATTCGTCGATGGCAATCCATCGGGTATCAAGGCGCTGCTGAACATACATGGCAAGGTTGAGAATGTACTGCGCCTGCCGCTTGTTCCTGCATGTGATGATACATACAGTGAACTGGAACAGGCAATGACAATGCTTTAAACATTGAGTGCCGTATGGAACATCTGAGGGCTGTGCTTGACGACAAACTGGCGCTTTACAACTGTAAGGATTTTGTCAAGGATGACCCCATCTCTTTCCCTCACTCTTTTACCCGCCGCGAGGATGTGGAGATTGCCGCACTGCTGGCGTCTGTAATTGCTTGGGGAAACAGGAAGATGATACTCTCGTCGGGCAGGAAGATGCTGTTCGATATCATGCACTCCGCTCCTTATGACTATGTGATGAGTGGCGAATGGGAGTCGCTCGACGATTCAATGAACATCCACCGTACATTCTTTGCCCGTGATTTCAAATATATATGCCGTGGTTTGAAAAGCATATACGGAAAGTACGGGACAATGGAGACACTCTTTGAAGGGTGCCCTGTCTGGGACGGAATAGAGAAACTGCGTGCTGAACTGGCTGCAGTGAATGGCGGAGTGCCAACAAGGCATATAAGCAACCCTGTAGCGCAGAAGGGCAAGCCTGCGTCGGCCTGCAAAAGAATGCATATGATGCTCCGATGGCTGTGCCGCAAGGATGGAGTGGTGGACTTGGGTATCTGGAGTGCTGTATCTCCTGCAGAACTCATGATTCCGCTCGATGTGCACGTTGCGCGTACTGCACGTGCTCTGGGGCTTGTGACACGCAAACAGAATGACCGCCGTACAGTTGAGGAACTGACAGCGCAGTTGCGCAAGCTCTCGCCCGATGACCCTGTGAAATACGATTTTGCACTTTTTGGTGTTGGCGAGGCCGGCGATACTTTTTTGAATGAATTAACAAACAATACAAAATAAAATCCTTTTGGGGAAATACTACAACAATGGCAAAGATTACAAAAGAAGATGCGTTGAATTACCATGCCGGTAAACGTCCCGGTAAAATTGAGGTGGTTCCTACAAAACCATATTTTACACAGACAGACCTTTCGTTGGCCTACTCTCCGGGTGTTGCAGAACCCTGTCTTGAGATCAAGGAGAATCCCAACGATGCATATAAATATACCGACAAGGGCAATCTTGTTGCTGTAATCTCAAACGGTACAGCCGTTCTTGGTCTTGGCAATATCGGCCCCCTCGCAGGCAAGCCTGTCATGGAGGGTAAGGGATTGCTCTTCAAGATATATGCAGGAATCGACGTGTTCGACATTGAGGTCGATGAGCAGGATCCTGAGAAATTTATTCAGGCAGTCAAGGCTATTGCACCCACTTTCGGTGGTATTAACCTTGAGGATATCAAGGCACCCGAGTGCTTTGAGATTGAGCGCCGCCTGAAAGAGGAACTCGATATCCCTGTGATGCACGACGACCAGCACGGTACAGCCATCATCTCGGCAGCCGGGCTGCTCAATGCCCTTGAGGTCAACGGCAAGAAGATTGGTGATGTGAAGGTTGTTGTGAACGGCGCAGGTGCTGCGGCGATCTCTTGTACTAAACTCTACCTGGCGCTTGGTGTAAAGCGTGAGAATATTGTGATGCTTGACAGCCGTGGTGTCATCAGCACTTCACGCACAAACCTCACTCCTGAGAAATTGGAGTTCGCTACAACACGTGCCGACATCACCACACTTGCCGAGGCAATCGTTGGAGCCGATGTCTTCCTTGGTCTTTCAAAGGGTAATGTACTCTCGCAGGATATGGTACGCTCAATGGCAAATGACCCCATTGTCTTTGCATTGGCGAACCCGGAACCGGAGATTACCTATGAGGCGGCGATGGAGTGCCGTCCCGATGTGCTCATGAGTACAGGCCGTAGCGACTATCCAAACCAGATTAACAACGTTATCGGTTTCCCTTATATTTTCCGTGGTGCGCTCGACGTTGCGGCTACAGCCATTAACGAGGAGATGAAACTTGCTGCCGTACATGCCATTGCAAACCTTGCGAAACAGCCTGTACCTGAAATTGTGAACAAGGTATATAAGGTTGGCAAGCTCTCGTTCGGTCGCGACTACTTCATTCCAAAGCCTGTTGACCCACGTCTTTTGGTTGAGGTCTCTACAGCTGTCGCCAAGGCTGCCATTGCCAGTGGCGTAGCGCGCAAGGAGATTACCGATTGGGAAGAGTACAAGGAGCATCTTCTTGAATTTATGGGTCGTGAGTCAAAGCTCACACAGCAGATTCATGACATGGCGCGTACCGAGACGCAGCGCGTTGTCTTTGCCGAGGGCGCGCACCCATCAATGATGAAGGCTGCAGTTCAGGCTAAGGAAGAGGGTATATGCCAACCAATTCTTCTCGGTAATGACGAAATCATCAACAAACTTGCTGCCGAGCTCGGATTGAGCCTCGAGGGTATCGAGGTTGTGAACCTGCGTCATCCCAACGAAGAGGAGCGTCGCGAGCGCTATGCCCAGATTCTCACCAACAAGCGTCAGCGCGAGGGTTATACCATTGAAGAGGCTAATGACAAGATGTTCGAGCGCAACTACTTTGGTATGATGATGGTTGAGACTGGCGATGCCGATGCTTTTGTGACAGGTCTCTATACTAAATTCTCAAATACCATCAAGGTTGCCAAGGAGGTTATCGGTATGCAGGAAGGTTACAGCACCTTTGCAACAATGCACATCATCAACTCGAAGAAGGGAACATACTTTGTTGCCGATACATTGATTAACCGTGCTCCCGATTTGGAGACAATCATTGATATTGCACGCTTGACAGAGAAATCTGTTCGTTTCTTCAACCACGAGCCGGTAATTGCAATGGCGTCCTATTCTAACTTCGGAACCGACCAGGGCGGTAG